>Ga0209723_1000030_pt1 | contig 280347 bp, 179 predicted proteins | sample BiotimSIPDNA_2_FD_185750 | JGI IMG/M metagenome (GOLD analysis project Ga0209723, IMG submission 185750) | Anaerobic biogas reactor microbial communites from Washington, USA - Biogas_R2 time_0 SIP DNA (SPAdes) (version 2) | ecosystem: Engineered > Bioreactor > Anaerobic > Unclassified | place... | reverse complement strand
TGACCTCCCGCCGTTAGCCGCCCTCTCATCCAAAATTCACATCGCCCCCGCTCGCCGCGCCCCACGCTGTGAGCGAACAACGCAATTCATCTGAACGCCGGTACGGAAATTCATCTGAGCGGCGTCGTGCTGCCATTCCGGCAGGTCCGACGCGGAGCCCGTCATCACGATCTTCAGCGCCCCCTCGGCGTCGTCTTCGCTGTGCCAGTCGGGGCGCAGTTTGACAAGCTCGTTGTACAGGTCCACGCAGATGCGCCGGCTCATACAGACGACCATCGCCTTGCCGTCCATCGCTTCCAACCGGCGCTCAAAATGCTCGACCAGATCGGCAGCGATCAACTCCAAACGCCGCTCATCGCCCACCAGCACTTCCAGGGCGGCCCATTTCGTTTTCAGTTTTTCCTTGCGTTCCTGCTCTTCCCCTTCGGTGATTTCCTCAAATTCCGGGTCCAACTTCGGAATCTGTTCGTCTTTCAAGGCCAGTTTGGCGATCCGGCTCTCGTAGTAAATCGGGACCGTGGCCTGATCCTGGACCGCCCGCTGAATGTCGTAGATGCTGATGTAGTCCCCGAACACGGCCCGCGTATTGGCGTCCGTCTTCTCGATGGGCGTGCCCGTGAAGCCGATGAACGAAGCGTTGGGCAGGGCGTCGCGCATGTAGCGGGCCAGCCCGTCAATCAAGTCGTACTGGCTGCGATGGGCCTCGTCCGCGATCACCACGATGTTCGACCGAGACGACAGCACCGGGTTGCGGTCGCCCTTGGCGTCCGGTGCAAACTTCTGGATCGTCGTGAACACCACGCCCCCGGAAGCCACCGTCAGCAATTCGCGCAGGTGTGACCGGGATTCCGCCTGGACGGGCCGCTGCCGCAACAGTTCATGGCACCGGGCGAACTGGCCGAACAGCTGATCGTCCAAGTCGTTGCGGTCGGTCAGGCAAATGATGGTGGGGTTTTCCATCGCCGGGTCCAGGATGATCTCGCCGGCGTAGAACAGCATCGACAGGCTCTTGCCGGAGCCCTGCGTGTGCCAGACAACGCCGCAGCGCCGATCCCCGGCGGGGCTGGTCGCCTTGATCGTGGCCTCCACCGCCTGCTGGACCGCGTGGAATTGGTGGTAGCCGGCCAGGATCTTGATGAGCGTGTCGCTGTGCGGGTCTTCCTCGAAGGCCACAAAGTTGCGCAAGAATTCCAGGTACCGGCCCTTCTCGAACAAACCCTTGACCAGCACTTCCAGTTCCAGCATCGTGGGCGGGGCTACGTCGTCGCCCTCGATCGTCCGCCACGGCTTGAACCATTCCTTGTTGGCGGTCAACGAGCCAACACGGGCCTGCAACCCATCGGAAATCACCAGCGTCTCGTTGTAGACGAACAGCGAAGGGATCTGCTGCTTGTACGTCTGGAGTTGCGTGAAAGCGTCCCAAATCGTCGCGTTCTCGTCGCCGGGGTTTTTCAATTCCAGGATGCTCAGCGGCAAGCCGTTGATGAACACCACGACGTCCGCCCGCCGGTTGTGCCCTGCCTCGACCACCGTGAACTGGTTCACGACCAGCCAGTCGTTGTTGTCCGGGTCGTCGTAGTCGATCAGCCGTACCCGGTCCCCGGCGATACTCCCGTCGCGCCGGCGGTATTCCACTTCCACCCCATCCCGCAGCATGGCGTGGAACCTGCGGTTGTTCCCCACCAGCGACGGCGATTCCGGATGCAGGACCTTGCGGATAGCCTCGTCGCGGGCCTCAACCGGGATCTCCGGGTTCAGCCGCTGGACGGCATCCCGCAGCCGGCCAACAAGAACCACTTGCTCGTAAGCGTCCCGTTCCGCTGCCGGCTCGCCAGGGGCGATGTCCTCGCCGTGGCGGACTTCGTAGCCCAGGTCGGCGAACCAAGATATGGTGGCTTGTTCGATATCGGATTCGGCCATCAAGAAGCTCCATTCGAGTTCCGGCCTGACGGAATTTGCCAAATTATCGTAACATGCTTTATTGCAAACAGTTACGGGCACTTGGGAGCCAATTCGACTACCCGCGAAACCAACAAAATGTTGACCGGCAGCTTGAAAAACGTTGACAACTCGCCGATACTGCTAGAAAGTCAACGCAAGTTCTCTGCCAGAGGCAGCGAACCTATAAAGGCTGCCGCCGAGCCAGCCTGGCAAATCGGCGGTTTTTTTATGCGCTCGCATCATCCGGGCCTTTCTTCTTACGGGGCCACTTGGGGCTTTTCCGGATCTTCTGAAGTGTCCAGGTGCTGGCGATGTAGCACGTCACGAATTCGGCTTTTTCTTCTGCAATGATTCGGATGATCACGACAAAATTCCCTTTTACAATCGCTACTCGTCGGTCGGTGGCGAGCCGACGCAACTGATTGTCGTAGCCAACTCGCAGGTCAGCGCTGGCGTCGGCCAACGCGGCCTTGATCCAGTCAATTCTCTTGGATCGCTCTGCCGAAAAAACGTCATCCTTCGATTTCGGCGATGAGGACTCAAAAAACGCATGATCGAAGTCGTTTTTCCGGAATCGAACGTGGATTCCATCAAACGTTGGAAGAGGTCCCTGGCAGTACACCGACTCGAAGTGCGTTCGGTACTCGGCCTCCGTCTTTCCCTCTAAGAACGGGGGATAGTCCATTGGCTACCATCCTCCCGAAAGGTTAATCCGAAACACGTTGAACTTCGCTTCCGCCCGAGATGTCGGGCCGATTTGATGGCCCAAGCGTTGTTCCACGGCCTTCACCACCGCATCTTTCGGTTGTGAACCACGCGATGATTCATTGAGCTTTCGAGATGCACAACCCGTCAGCACATCGGCCAACTGAATTAGCACGGACTGGCGGGAATCGATGCCTTGCACGTTCGTCACCAACGAAGACAGATTCGACGAGTCGAGGCAGCGCCGCAGAACCTTCAAGCGATCCGGGCGATGGTTCTTCTTCGTGTCGAGAAAAAAAGCGTATTCGTTGAAATCAAGAATCCAATGATGTAGCAGTTGGTAGTAGAACTTGTAAAACCCTAGTTCCTGGTCGCTCTCATGGAATCGAGTTAGATCGACCTTTTCTCGATCCACCACAATGCAACGAAATCGCAACCGATCCCCTTGGTCGAAAAAGTAGTTGACAAGATCGACGTAGAACTGTTGCCGAGATCTTGAGATGCGGTTCCACTTGAATTCCCCACCAATTCGGTGCGTTCGCCTTAGATGATGGATGCCATCCTTAAACCTCGTTCGATCTTCCGACTGTAACCACACCCCCCCGATCAACAGGTACTTCTTATCCGAACTCGTTGACCCAAGAACTTCCGGATTGCTTTCGTCGCAATAGGCTTCAAACTTCATGCGCTGATCTCCCTCGTCCAGCCACCGGCGCCGGACACGCGTAGTTCACCCGACAGCAGCTTCGGCAGCAGGGCGTCGCGGAGGGCGGCGAGGGAACGGGATTGGACTCCAGCTTTGACGCGAAATCTCAATAACGGTGCTGCCGCATGGGCGTACCTGATCCGGACCGACGGCGGTGGAAGGACCGTCTGGAACTGGTCGATGTCCGACTTCCCCAAATGAATTACGGTGGTCCCAACTTCTGATCGCTCAACTTCGGCGAGCGGGCCCTGGATCGAGTAAAGCACGAACGCTGTATCGTCAGTAGCCTTTGGCTTGAACTGGCACATTCGCTGGTTCAACCACGAATCGGGGCCTTGCCAAACGTGCGCTCTAAACTCGCCGTCCATCCCAACCACGATATCGCCTGCGGATATTCGAGCGCCCTTGGGATGCTGTTCGTCCGTCCAAACACCAGGACTATGGTCGGACAAGTCTCGTATCCGAATGAGTGGGAGACCATTTCCACTGGTATTAAATCGTCGTGATGAGAAGGATGCACCATACACGACATCCGCAATCTCGTAAATCGAGCCTACGCGCCACCCCTTGGGAATCGCCCCCAGCGGCGAATCCTGGAAGCTGTCCGGGAACAAGGCGGCGGTAGCCTTGTCCATGCCGGCCGGCTTTCGCCCTTCCATCTTGGCCCGCACCGGGTCGAAATCCACGAACCACGACTTGAACAACGCCCGCGCCATCGCCTCCAGCGTCTCATTCATCCGCCGGTTCAGCTCGATCTTGTCGTCCAGCGTGCCCAGGATGTGGGCGATGGCGTGCTGCTCGGGCAGCGGTGGAATCGGCAGCGAAAAGTTCGGCACGTCGGCACACTTCAGGCTGTCGAAGACAGCGCCCACGTTGAGGAACTTGCGGATCTGCTCCCACCAGTCAGGGCCACGAACAAGCCATCGCAGGAAGGGCGCAAACACCTTACTCCCATCGCTGCGAAGCAAGACCAGATTCTGCCCCAGCGCGCACTTTAGGCCGTCTGGCACGACTGCCGTTTCACCGGGGTTGCACCGTCGGGAAAGTATGACATCGTGTGCCTGGGGCCGCGTCTTGCGGGTCCAATCGTGGAAATCCGTCTCGCTGATCCGCCTGACATCCGTCAGGTCAAGACGACCTTGTTTGATCTGTGGAATGGCGACGTACGGGTAGCCGCTTTCTCTGGCGGGAGGCGTGCGATGCTCGCAGTCGATCAACGAGACTCCCGCTTCTCGTAGCGAAAGAGTGGGCCACCTACTCGCCATACCCCAGTCCCTCCACGTTTGAGCGAATGGCCTTCTCCACCTTCCGCGACTCGATGCACCGATTTTGGAAGGCAACCGTGCCGCGATCTGCCCCGAAGGGGCTTCGGCGTCCAGCCCAGGGTTGGCCCGCAGGGCCTACCCTGGGTACGCGGGCGACCAGCGGGGATTCAACCCCAACGGGGTTGCGGCCGTGTGGGGCGATGTCGCACGTAACGCCGCCGCAACCCCGTCGGGGTTGATGGGGAACGACGGTGGCCTCGCGTCCCAGTCCCAGGGTAGCCGCGGGGCGGCAACCCTGGGCTGGAGGCCAGAACCGCGTTGCGGTTGATTCGCTGTTCGGCCGTCCGGATGTCGATCGACCGCGGGGGCGCGTCGCTGGTATCGTCATGACCGCCTTGGCCGCGGGGCGGCAACCCTGGGCTGGAGGCCAGAACCGCGTTGCGGTTGATTCGCTGTTCGGCCGTCCGGATGTCGATCGACCGCGGGGGCGCGTCGCTGGTATCGTCATGACCGCCTTGGCCTTAGTCCCACACATATCGTTCGTCGAATTCCACTTCGTGTCTCCGGAAGAACTCCCGGAGTTCGTCCTGAAACGTTCTCCGCCGATGGTGTTCTTTCTGGCCATCAATGTACTCGATGACGCGGTCCCGGTTGGAATGGCTGACCGAAAACACTCCGTAGCCGTTCTGCCAATGAAACGCCTGGTGCGATTGGCCTTGTTCGTGACCCCAGATCGAGGAAACACGTTTCACCTCCTTGACCCAATCGGCAATGGACATGGTCCGGCCGAATCGCACCAACAGATGGACATGATCTTCCACGCCACCGACGCGCAGTGGCGGACAGCCCAGGGTTTTCGTTACGCCGCCCAGGTACTCGTGCAACCGTCGGCGGAGCGATTCGTCCTTCAGGAATGGGAAGCGGTCTTTGGTCGAGAAGACCAGATGCAAGTACACGGCGGCGAGAGACTGTGGCATGAAAACACCCTCCAGGACTGCCTTTCAGGTCACAAACGGGGAGCTCAAATCATGAAACGCATCTCGAGGCCGTCGCAGTCTGCGACCACCTCACCCGCCATAGCCCAAGCCCTCCAGGTTTGAGCGAATGGCTTTCTCCAGCTTCCGCGACTCGGCGAATTGCTCGTACAGCGTGCTCGTCAGCCGCTTCATCTTGTCATCGAACGGCTCGTCGTCGTCCTCGACTTCTTCCGCCCCGACGTAGCGGCCGGGCGTCAGCACGTAGCCGTGCTCCGCAATCTCGGCCGTCTTGGCCGACTTGCAGAAGCCGGGCACGTCCTTGTACTTGCCCGCGCCCTTGTCGCCGCGCCAAGCGTGGTACGTGCCGCCAATGAGGGCGATTTCCTCGTCCGTCAATTCCCGATGTACGCGGTCGATCATTGCGCCCAACTTGCGGGCGTCGAGGAACAGGCTCTCGCCTGAACGGCTGCGGAATCGCTTGTCCCGCTTGTTGCGTGTCAGGAACCACAGACACACCGGGATTTGCGTGCTGTAGAACAACTGGCCCGGCAGGGCCACCATGCAATCCACCAGATCGGCCTCGATAATCGCCTTGCGGATCTCGCCTTCGCCCGACTGGCTGGAACTCATCGACCCGTTGGCCAGCACAAACCCCGTCATCCCGTTGGGCGCCAAGTGGTGGATGAAGTGCTGGACCCACGCGAAGTTGGCATTGCCCGCCGGCGGTACGCCGTACTTCCACCGCACGTCTTCCTGAAACTGCTCGCCGCCCCAGCCGTCGTCCTTGAACGGCGGATTGGCCAGCACATAGTCGGCCTTCAGGTCTTTGTGCAGATCGCGGCGGAAGCTGTCGGCGTTCTCCGCGCCCAGATCGCAGTCGATGCCGCGAATGGCCAGATTCATCTTCGCCAGCCGCCACGTCGTCGGGTTGGACTCCTGACCATACACCGCGATGTCGCCAATCCGCCCGCCGTGGGCCTCGACGAATCTCTCCGATTGCACGAACATTCCGCCCGATCCACAGCACGGGTCCAACACGCGGCCCTTGTATGGGGCCAGCATCTCGACCAACAGGCGCACCACGCATTGCGGCGTGTAGAACTGGCCGCCCTTCTTGCCTTCCGCGCTGGCGAACTGGCCCAGGAAATACTCGTACACCCGTCCCAGGATGTCCTTGCCCCGCTGCTCGGCGCTCCCCAGGCCGATGGTGCCGATCAGGTCAATCAACTCGCCCAATCGCTCCTTGTCCAGCGCCGGGCGGGCATAGTCCTTGGGCAGCGTACCTTTCAGCCGCGGGTTGTCCCGTTCGATGGCGACCATCGCATCGTCGATCAGCTTGCCGATCGTGGGCTGTTTGGCGTGGGCCTGCAGGTACGACCAGCGCGCTTCCTTGGGCACCCAGAACACGTTCACGGCCAGATACTCGTCCCGATCCTCCAGCACGACGTACCGCTGTTTTGCATCCTTGACGTACCAGTCGCTATCCGGATCGGCCGTCCCCGTCTCCATCTTATGGCGATGCTCCTCGAACGCATCCGAGATGTACTTCAGGAAGATCAGCCCCAGCACGACGTGTTTGTACTCGGCCGCGTCCATGTTGTTGCGCAACTTGACGGCCGACTGCCACAGCTTGGCCTCAAACCCCAAGTTCGCGCCGGTATCGGTCTTCTTCGTTGCCTTCGCCATCCGTCCCGCCAATCCCTGAGCACGGAGCCACATTTTCGGAAAGCGGAAACGCCGGCGAACGATTGCCCTGGCATCCCGATCCCGGGCACCCGAATGCCGCCCAGTTTACCGCTACGGTGTGGGATCGACAATCGACCAATCGACCAAAAGACCGGAACATGAGGTTAAATGGGGATCAGGAAATGGGGATCAGGACAGGCCGGCGCGCCTTCTGGGCATAATCGCCGCTCAGTGACCACCGACGGCCATTGGCGTCGAAACCGTTCCCCAACAGGGCGTCGGCTGAGCATCGTTGTCGAGGCCGTGCCGCTTCAGTAGCCGCTCGGCCCGCCTCTCGATGTACCGGTTCGCGGCCGTGCTCAGGTCTTGGTGCAAGAAGTACAGCTCGTCCGGATCACATGCAAACGCGATCCCCTCACGTCGGATGAATTCTCCGCGTGATCGGGGATCATCAAGTGTCACGTGACCGCTATGCCCCGATGCCCCGTGCTGAGCAGTCACCCGCCACTGTCTTTGGTCGCCATGTCCACGTGGCACCGCGCACAGGAACAGGTCGTCGGGTGTGATGCGTGCCGATGCGACCGTCAACCGGTCGCCGCGCGTTCGGGGGACTCGGCCGGCCAGCAGATTGTCTTTCTGGTCAAGCCACTTTTCCAGGGCCTTCTGGCCGTCCGGGTCGTCCTTGACGTAGCCGAAATAACGCCGGGTGCCTCTCACCTTTCGACACCAGCGGCCCGATGCCCCATGAATCCAGAGCGGGAAGTCGTTGGGCGGCTTTTGCGACACGGATTTTCTGGTAGACTTGGGCACTGGACTCATACCGCTTTGCCCTCGTAGCTCAGTGGATAGAGCACCGGTTTCCTAAACCGGGGGTCGCAGGTTCGAGTCCTGCCGGGGGTGCTGAGTACAAGTTCCGCCCAAGCACTTGAGTTCGTGAGCGGGGGTGGGGCACAGCGGGCGATCTGGAAACGCAATCATGCAGACTTGGAATCGACGCGATGTTTTGGCTTCTTTGGGAGTGCTGGGCAGTGCCGGTCTGTTGAGCGGTTGTGGCGAACCAATCCTCGGCGAATCGGTCCGTTCGGTGGGAAAAGGCGGTGAATCGGTCCCGGCGGCCGAGCGGTCTGCGCCGGCGAGTGCGGGGGCCCCGGTTTCCGCTGGAGTTGCGGACCCCGTGTCAGGCTTGGTGGGCAGGTGGAGCTACCAACCGCTGGATCCTGACACGGTCGGTCAGGTCGCGTATGAGTTGTATCCCCATGGCAGTTGCATGTACGCCGTGTTTGGCAGCGTCATCTCGCAGTTGGCGGAGAAGGCAGGCGAGCCGTTTCGCTCGTTCCCGCTAGAAATGATGCGGTACGGCGCGACGGGGATCGGCGGCTGGGGATCGGTCTGCGGAGCGTTAAACGGCTGTGCGGCGTTGATCGGTCTATTCCACAGGGAACAGCACGACAAACTGCGGGACGAGTTGATTTCCGACCTCTTTCTGTGGTACGAATCTTCGCGGCTTCCGCGATTCGTGCCCGGCCCCGTCGCGGACGAGGTTGGTGTGGGAGTGGCGGGTTCCGTTTTGTGTCACGTGTCGGTCAGCGAGTGGTGCAAGTCCACGGGCCACGACGCGTTTGGCAAGGAACGCCGCGAGCGTTGCCGCCGGCTTTCGGCCGACTGCGCCATGAGGCTAGTCGAATTGCTGAACGCAGGCGCGGAGGGACCGGCGGACTTTCTGGATTTGACGGATGCGAACCACGCCTGTATCGAGTGCCACGGCAAGGGCGGTCAGGGCGACTCGTCGGCCAGGATGAGTTGTGTCCGTTGCCATCAGTTCGATCGCACGCATCCGTAGACTCGTGCGCGAACCGGGGACGGTCGGCGCGGGCGTCACGGTCAGCGTCTCAGGACACCTCCGGCACGACGAACGGCGGACGGTAGACTCGCTGGCAGACCTGGTTCGCTTGGTCGGCCAATTCGCCGACGAAACGTTCCTCGGCGGGATCCAAGCTCACCCAGGGCCCGCCGACGGCTTGTGCGGTGGCCAGGTCGACGCCGTTGGCCTGCAAGTGTTCGCGGCAGCGTTCGAAGGCGTCCGCCAGATCGCGGTTGCCCCGGATCGTCTCTTGGATTGCCGCGGGCGGCAACTGCCGGCCGAGGCGGTAAGAGACATTGGCCATGTGCGAGCAGGCGGCGGAGAGGTGTCCTTCGCGAGCTTCGGCATTCAGTTCATCCGTTTTGCGACTGCGGATCGCGGCCACCCAGTTGGCCACATGGGCAGGGGACGGCTCCGGGGCACGGCGTTTGCCGTTGCCGACGAACTCCTTCATCGCGCGGTCTTGCTTGTCGAACACGGCGCCGCTGGTGGAGTTGCCGGCAAAGTAGCCGCCGTCGCAGTCGATCACCACGCCTTGGCCGAGATTGCGGAACTTGCCCAGCGTGTCCGGGCCCTGGGGGGCCTTCAACGCGCGGACTTCGCACAGCAGCGGGGCGGGCTGGTAGTCCAGCAGCGCGATCTGGGTGTTCGGGGTCTCGCCGGCGTCTTGGAAGGAGAATCTGCCCCCCAGACTGATTGCCCTCGGCGGCGGCCTGTCCTGGCCCAGCGCCCAGCGGCCGATGTCGAGGTAGTGCGCCCCGTTGTTGCCGATTTCACCGTTTCCCGTTGCCCAGAACCAGTGCCACTCGTAGTGCAACTGCCTGCGGGTCAGCGGGGTCTGGGGAGCCGGGCCGCACCACAAGTCGTAATCAACCGTCGCCGGCGGCGTCAAGGGCGAGTCGGCCTTGCCGATGCCCTCCCGCGCCCGGTAGACGATGGCGTGGGCACAGCGGATCGTCCCGATTTCGCCGCGGCGAAGATAGTCGAATGCTTGACGCAGAACTTCGCTGGAACGGCTTTGGGTTCCGACCTGCACCACGCGGCCGTATTTGCGGGCCGCGGCGACCATCTGGCGGCCTTCCCAGATGTTGTACGAGAAGGGCTTTTCGACGTACACGTCCTTGCCGGCCTGGCAGGCCCAGATCGTCGCCAAGGCATGCCAATGGTTGGGAGTGGCGATGGCCACGGCGTCGATGCTCTTGTCGTCCAGCAAGCGACGCACGTCGGTGTAGGTGGCGACGGGTTCGCGCCGAGCTTGGAATGGCTGCCGTTCGTGCTCCAGGACCGCTTGATCGACATCGCACAGCGCGGCGACCGTCACGCCGGGGACCTTTTGCAGGTGGCGGACCAGTTGACGTCCTCGCCCGCCGACACCGCCGACGATCTCGATTCCGCCAAGTCCCACAACGGCGATGCGGATTTGGTCATTCGGTCCGGCGGCTCGTACGAGGCCCCTGACCGCACTCCAGCCTGGCAGCGTCAAGGCCAGGCTTCCCACCACCGAACGCTTCAAGAAACTTCTGCGCGTTGTTTGTCTCATCGTTTGGCTCCTGAGTACGGGATATCGTACCGTCCGAGCGGCGCCGCTGGCAAGCTGGGGACGCTTCCGCCCGGCTGACAGCCGGCATCAGCGACGGTAGAATGCCTCGGTGCTGTTTGTCGACTGGCGTTGTGCTTGCGGCGCGAGAGCAACTCGCAACAGTCTCCAGAGGCCTGGGGCATCGCCGCCGCACTCAGGCATCCGACAACCGAGGACTCTGTCATGTTCGCACACAGGCAACTCACTCGCCGTCAAATCATCGGAGGCGTTGTTGCCGCCGCAGCGTCTGCCGGGTTGCCCGCCAAGGCTCGCTGCGCGGAGGGGGCACTCAGCCCAACCGTCTCCGGCCGGGCGTTGCAGTCGGCCAGCGCGGCAAAGGCGATCGAGCAGGCGGTCTCGGTGGGCTACGATCCGGGGGTTTTGCCGACCGGGCTCCGCTCCCGCTTCGTCCACGGCATCAACGGCCTGAAGGTACACGTGCTGGAAGCCGGATTCGATGGCCAGGGCCGGCCCTGCGTCCTGCTTTTGCACGGCTTCCCGGAACTGGCGTACAGCTGGCGAAAGGTCATGCAACCGCTCGCCGCGGCGGGCTACCACGTGATCGCCCCGGACCAACGCGGTTACGGCCGCACGACTGGCTGGGACGGCGACTACAACGGCGACCTCGGCTCGTTCCGCTTTCTGAACCTGGTGCGGGATGCGTTGGGATTGGTCTCGGCCTTCGGCCACCGCTCGGTCGCCGCCGTGGTCGGTCACGATTTCGGTTCGCCTGTGGCAGCCTGGTGCGCGCTCGTACGGCCGGACGTGTTTCGTTCCGTGGTGTTGATGAGCGCCCCGTTTGCCGGCCCACCCAATCTGCCCTTCAACACGGCGAACCAACCACCGAAACAAGCCCCCGCGGCGGCCCGGCCCGGCGCCGGCATCCACGACGATTTGGCCTCGCTGGCCCGGCCCCGCAAGCATTACCAGTGGTACTACTCGACGCGCGAGGCCGACGGCAACATGCGCAACTGTCCGCAGGGCATCCACGCCTTTCTCCGCGCCTATTACCGCTACAAGAGTGCCGACTGGAAGCAGAACAAGCCCTTCCCGCTCAAGTCCTGGACCGCCGAGGAGTTGGCCAAGCTTCCGACCTACTACATCATGGACCGCGACCTGGGCATGGCCGAGACGGTCGCCCCGATGATGCCGTCCGCGGCGGAGATCGCCGCCTGCAAATGGCTTCCGGACGACGAGTTGCGGGTGTACAGCGAGGAGTTTCGCCGGACCGGATTCCAAGGCGGCCTGCAATGGTACCGCTGTGCGACCACCGGCAAGTTCAACGCCGAACTCGAAATCTTCTCCGGCCGCACGATTGACGTGCCGTCCTGTTTCATCGCCGGGAAAAGCGACTGGGGAATCTACCAGCGGCCTGGGGCCCTGGAGCGAATGCAGACGAGTGCCTGCACTCGCATGTCGGACTGCCATTTGGTGGAGGGTGCCGGACACTGGGTCCAACAGGAGCAACCGGAGGAAGTGAGCCGGCAGTTGATCCGGTTCCTGCAGCAGCAAACATGACCTACCTGTCAATCTTCGCAGTCAACAAGACAGTTTGGCAGCAACGCGTTCCACCGCTCGACCGCCGGGGTCTTTCGGTAGTTTGGCGAGAATCCCGATCCGCCGACGCCCAGCGTCCGCAGGTCGGTCATCCGGCCCAGGGCGCTGACAGACTGCTCGGTGACGTTCTTGGAAAGGAAACCGGCGTCTCCGACAACGGCCTTCGAGAGGTTGCGCACGCGCAGGGGACCGCCGCCGGGCTTCTCGCCATCTTGGACGGTTTGCGACATCGGGGGCTGCGATGACTGCTGCGCCACTGACCGTGCGGGAACTTCGCGAGCGGTGGGAACCGCACAAGGCGCGGTTGGACAACCGGCGGGACAGCCACCCCACGTCGATCCGTTTTCATCGGGCGTGCAGTTGGCTGGAGCAGGCGGAGCGACTGGACCCCGAACGTCAGGCCGACCAGATCCTGCTTCACCAATGGATCGCGTTCAATGCGTTGTACGGCCAGTGGGACCTGAACCTTCACGAACCGGTTGGCGACCGGCCCAGTTGGCAAGTGTTCCTGAGCCGGATGCTGGAACTGGATGCATCGGGACATCTCATCGCGTTGCTCCAGGAGAACCGGCGGCTGGTGCTGGCCATCCTGGGAAACGCCTATCTGAGCCGCTATTTCTGGAATGATCCGGGAGAAGAAAACGCCGGTCGGGCTCGGCAGACGCGTCACCGCGCCGACACGTGGTACGCGGAAAGCCGCTGGGGTACGATCCTCGATCAAACCGTCGAACGGGTGTATCAACTCCGCTGCCAACTCGTTCACGGCGCCGCCACGTTTGGCAGCCGGCTGAACCGTACGGCGCTCAAGCACTGTACGACGCTGATGCGCTGGTTGATGCCGGCGATGCTGCTGGTCTGGATCGACCACGGCGCCGACGAAGACTGGGGCCTGCTGTGCTATCCGCCGGTCAGTCAGCAGTCGGTCACTCGCGGCGGCAGACGAGGCGCTGCCCGGTAGCTTGTTGCCGAGGCGAGTTTTGTCTGCAGGAGGGGGCTCCGACCAAGCCGTCCCGCAGGACGAGTCGCTGTCCCGTGCTAGACGGCTCGCAGAGCCCGCCTGCGGTGGACCTTGTCCGCCAGTCCCGTTGCTGACAAAATGAGAGGGCGTGAGGGGACGCCGTCGTTTCTGTGGATTGTCGACGTCCCGGCAGAGCGGGCCTCTTGAAAAGGGAGAGCGAGCAATGAGGAACCGGATTTCGCATTTTTGTCCCGGCCTGGTGGCGTGTGTCGTGTTAGCGGCTTCGGTGGCGGCTTCGGCGGCGGACCAGGAACTGCTCGCATCCCTGCCCGAGGCCGAACTGGCGCTCCAAGACACGTTGGACCATTGGGGCCTGCCGTTTTCCGATCAGCTACGGCGGTTCCAGCAGGCCCAGGAGTATTGGCTGGACCTGCTGGGCGGAGAAGCCACGAAGAACTTCATGCTGGGCACGCAGCACGGCTTGGAGAAGATCCCCAAGAACAAATACTGGTTCAAGGGCAACTACGGAAATCGGGTCCACGTGTCGGCGGCCCGCAACGAAGTGGAGAGTTTCCAAGTGGCCGTGCTGCCGGCGATCGGCAAGCAACTGGACCGCGTGACACTGGCGTCCGGTCCGCTGCAACGGGAGGAGGGGGCGGGAGTAATTCCGGCCACAGCCTTGACGATCTACCGCGTGGGCTATGTCCAGACCGTGCCGCCGCAGTACCCGGTGCTGTACGTCGGTCCTTGGCCTGACGTGCTCTTGCCCAACGGGCCGATTGAGATCGCCGGGACGGACTTGGGACTGTTTTGGGTCGACGTCAAAGTGCCTCGCGACGCGGCGCCCGGAACGTACTCCGGGCAGTTGACGCTGGACGCCGACGGGCACCGCGTGCCGGTCCAGGTGGGACTCCGAGTGCATTCATTCACCCTGCCCGACCGCGTCCCGTTTCCCATCGCCGTGTGGACCGGGGCCACCTGGCCGCCGGGACAGAAGATGAGCGCCGAGGACTACCGCCGCACGCTGGCCATGTTCCTGGAGCACGCCGTGGACCCGATCTCGGTAGGCAAGGAAGGTGTCACGCTGGACAAGCTCGATTTGGCGGCCTTCGACGAAACCATCGCGTTCTGCATGGACCGCGGGCTGCAACTGTTCGAGATCCCCAACTCGGTCAAGACGCCCGAAAAACTGCGACCGCTCGTCCAGCACCTGCGTCAGAAAGGCTGGCTGGACAAGGCGCTGGTGTACTCCAATCACGACGAGCCGACGGAAGCAACGCTCCGCGAGGCCAACCTTCCCTTCTATCGCCAGATGAAGAGGCTCTATCCCGACCTGCGGGTCTATCTGGCCAGCCAGTACTACCAGGAGATCGACCAGGCGTGCGACATCTGGATGAGCGACGTCTCCACGGCCTTTGGAGCCAGCTTCGCCGCCGGCCATCGCGGTCGCAGCGAATTGTGGTTCTACTACTGCCACCTGCCGATCCACGTCGATTTCTGCCGGCCGCTGGTTCACGCCCCCAACATGCAGATCGACAACGAGGCGATCGAGCATCGGCTGGCGCCCTGGGTGGCCTGGAAGCACCAGACGCCGGGCATGTTCATCTGGGCCGGCAACCGCGGTTGGCAGAGTCAGGAGGGCGGCATCACGGACTGGGAAAAGGCCGGCTGGCGACTGTCCGATACGACTGCCAAGTTCCCCTTCGGCGGCATCCACAACGGGAACGGGTTCCTGCTGTATCCCGGCCCGCACCCTAGCATCCGGCTGAAAGTCCTTCGCGACGGCGCCGAAGACTACGGCTACTTGATGGAGTTGAAGAAGCGCCGACTGCGGGCGACCGCGGCGGACCAACTGCTCCAAGACGCCGACTCCGCGCTGGCCGTGCCGCCCGACGTCCTGGTCGATGCGCACTATTTCAACCGCGACCCCTACGGGCTGCTGCGGACGCGGGAGGCGATAGCGCGACTGATCGAGACGCTAGCGGAGTGACTGCCGAACTGGTCTCCGGCGGCCCATCAGCGAGCGCTTGGATGTCGCGGTGGACTCCCACGGGTTTCCCGCAGACGTTTGCTCAGTCTGTCGACCAGTTCGCGGTTCGCCGGATGCTCGACAACGTTGACGGTCTCGTCCGGGTCGGCCTGGTGGTCGTACAGCATGCGGGCCATCGGCCGGCCGCGATCGTCGAGGTACTCCGTATAGCGGTACTGTGTGGTGCGGATTGTCTCACCATTACCGTAGCGGCCGATCGCAGCCTGCTTGCCGGTCTGCCCGTCGGCCCCTCGCAGCAACGGCACGAAGCTCGTCCCTTGAAGGTGCTCCGGCAGGGGCAAGCCGGCCAACTCGCACAAGCTGGGATAGACGTCGATGAATTCGACCGGGGCCCTGCATTTGACCCCCGCAGGCATTCCCGGAACGCGGACCAGCAACGGCGCCCGCAGCGAAGTCTCGAAGCAGCAGTGCTTGCACCACAGCGTATGCTCGCCCAGGTTCCAGCCGTGGTCGCCCCACAAGACGACGATCGTGTTCCCGCTTAACTCCAGCCGGTCCAATTCGTCCAACAGGGCGCCCACCAAGCTGTCGACAAAGCTGACGCAAGCATAGTAGCCGTGGATCAGCGTGATTGCCGTCTCGTCGCTGACCGGTCCCCGTGCGGGGATGTCGGCGTACGCACGGAGTTCGCCAAAGGTGTGCAGGGCCTGGGAGGGTGCGCCCTGGGGGGCCTCGCGGTAGGTTCCCGGCAGCTTGATCCGGCTGCGGTCGTACAATTCCCAATACTTGCGCGGCGCCACGAAGGGCAAATGCGGCCGGTGAAAGCCGACCGCCAGAAAAAATGGCTGCTCTTTCCGGGCCAGCCGGCGCAGGTCCTCAAGCGATTTGCCCAGGACCTCGCCGTCACGATACTCCTTGATCGGCGCGTCGCTCATTTCCGTCGCCGGCCCGCGGCGGCGACCATCGACGTTCCGTTCCAGGTGCAGACGCTGATTCTCCGGCACGTGATAGCGCATTGGCCCCGGCCGCCAGTCTGGCTCGGACCAGCCGTATTGGCAGTCGCCCGGATTATTGAAGACTTTGCCGTTGGTCAAGGTATCGTATCCGTGCTGCTTGAAGTGCGCGTTCAGCGGCACGATGCCCGGCGCGTCCTTCTCGGTAGAACAGTTCCAGGTGCGGAACCGGGAACGCGTGGGGCGCAGACCCGTCATCAGGCTGGACCGCGACGCACCGCAGACCGGAACCATGCAATTGGCCAGATCGAAACGGGTTCCGCTGGCCGCCAGCGCGTCCAAGTGCGGCGTGACCATCTGCGACTGGCCGTAGCAACCCATTTGCGGACGCAGGTCATCGACGGCAATGAACAGGACATTGGGACGTTTCACGACCTCTGCGGCAGTCGCGGCTTTGGCAGCGGTCACCGCCAGCCATGCCGGGAACGACGCAAGCCTGGCTTCGCTTACCCGGTGAACGACGGACTCGGGGGGCAGATGCGGCGCCCCCAGCAGGCCAATCGCGACGACGATCAAAAACGTCAGAATGCGTGCTGGCATGATTTACCGCCCTTTGGAAAAAGCGTTTTCACGGCAAGACCCCGCCCCAAATTGTCGCGTTTCCAGGAGCCAAAAGCAAGGAACCCAATGCCGGGCTGTCGGCGGCGGGCAAGGTGCGAGGAAGGGGGCCTGAAGATCGTTTCCGGATCTGCTAGACTCCGGCTTTGACAGCAGTCAGACTGCAGGGCAGGAAGGCAGAGATACAGCATCGTTCGCGTAACAACTGTGTCCTCGTCACAGAGGCGATCCCACTGCGTGGGGCGATCCGCAAGCAGCGTTGGCTAGCTGGTTGCGAACGATGCGGAGTGAAAGACCCGTTCGAAGATCGGGGGTTTCAGGTTTCTGCAAAGCCCGGCAGGTTCAACCGCGCGGCGTGCCGTGCAGGCCGGTGTTCGTCGCCACAGACAAGAGAACGATTCCTGCCGGAGGACCTCAGCGATGTGTCCAGACTCGGTCGTACTCAGAGCCGCGGTATTTCTGATCGGGTTGTTTCTGGGGTCGGGCTTTGCGCCGGAGACCGCAGCGGCAGACCGCGATGATGAACGCGCGGGCCCTTTGCGCGTGGGCTGGTCCAGGGCGGACCTGACTCCCGAAGGGCCGGTTCACATGGCAGCGGGTTCGTACGTGCGGATTTCCGAAGGAATTCAGGATCCGCTCGTGGCCACCGTGCTCGTCCTCGAGTCGCTCGGCGAACAGGGCGCCGGCGACGTGCTGATCATGGTCGGGTGCGATTTGGCCCGCGCCGAGCGAGTTCTTTGCGATCGGGTGCGGGAACTCGTGGCCAAGCAGCAGCCGGAGATCGCCGGGGACAAAATCGTGCTCAACGCAACGCACAACCACGGGGCGCCGTGTGTGCGGACGGATCCGGAGCTGGCGGCGAAACTGGCCCAACGCGGGCTGGAAGTCCCCGCCGAGTGGTCCTATTACGGCGTGGACCCGGACGCCATGTCGCCGGTCGGGTTCCTGGAATTCGCCGCCCCCCGGATCGCCAAGGCGGTGGTCGAGGCGTGGCAGAATCGCAAGCCCGGCGGAGTGAGCTTCGGCTTGGGGCATGCCGTGGTGTCGCACAATCGTCTGGTGACGTACGACGACGGGCGATCGGCCCAGTTCGGCAGCGTGGAGAGGCCCGATTTCAGCCACATCGAAGGTTACGAGGACCATTCGGTCGGGCTCCTCTATACCTACGACGCAACAGGCGGCCTGACCGGCGTGGTGGTCAACGTTCCCTGCGCCGCATGGGGCCTGGGCTCGCGCCTCACCGCCGATTTCTGGCACGAAACACGCAACGAGCTGCGCAAGCGACTGGGCGAATCGCTGTACGTCCTGCAGCAGACCGCCGCCTCGGCCGAACAATGGCCGAGGGTTCTGGTCGAACGCCGCGCGCACGAACGCATGCTCAAACTGACGGGGAAAAGTTGGCGGCAGGAGATCGCCGAGCGGCTGGCTGACGCCGTCGATTCCCTCCTGCCCGTCATGCAAAACCACATCGAGTGGAATCCGAAGTTCAGCCACCGTGTTGAGCAAATCGCGTTGAGCCGGCTGAGCTTGACCGGAGAAGTGGCACAAGGAAGACGGCAGGAGTTCGAGCGGCTGCTGGCGGAATACCGCCAGTTGCGACAGGAACTCGAAGCGAATCCCGAACTGCGCAAGCGGCCCAGGTGGTTCGAGAAGATCAGCGGGGTGTATTGGAAGATGGCCCGGGCCAACCGCGTCGTGCAGATGTTCGAACTACAGCAAAGCGAGCCCAAGGTGCCCGTTCCGGTCCACGTGGTCCGCATCGGCGACCTGGCCATCGCCACGCATCCGCTGGCCCTGTATCTGGATTTCGGCACGCAGATCAAGGCCCGCAGCAAGGCGGTCCAGACGTTCACGGTCCAGACCGCCGACGGGCATTGCCGATACCTGCCCACCGCCCGCTCCCTGGCTGGCAGCGCTTACGGCGCCGTGCCTGAGAGCATCGTCTTCGGCCCCGAAGGCGGGCAGGAACTGGTGGAAGGGACCCTGAAGTTGATCGATGACCTCTGGGCGCAACAGTAGATGAGCCGTGCCATGATTTCGGGCCGATTTGCCGAAACACGACGCGAACCGGTCTGCGACTGACAACCCCGCCCTGAGCGGGACTGCGCTCTGTGGCGTCCGCTGGCACAACAGGCTTTCGTGGGCTGCACCGCGTGACGGCCGTTCTTCGCTTCGACAATCGCCACCGCCGCGGTTCAACTTGCCTGCTTTCCTGGACACCTGCTGACGCCTTTCCGGAAAGTTCCGTTGTTTCTCGAACGACGCTCGACCGCGCACCAGCCCTCATCTGGCGGGCTCTGCCAATCGCGTAGGATCGGCATCCGCGGTCAGGCGGAAACGGTCTGCCGCGTTCGCGGCTGCATAGGCCTGGCGTGTGAAGGCAAACGCGGCGTCCAGCGTGGCGGAGTCCAACGGCGTCCCGCGGCCGCTAACGCCGCCGCCGATCACCATCCGGCGGGGAGCGATCAGGGCTGCCAACTGTGCGACGTCCCCGGCATCGCGCAAGATGCCCGGCACCAGAACCCCCAAACGCTGGCCTTGATAAGGTTCGTCGGTGACATAGCTGGCCAGCATTCCGGACGTCAGGACAGACGCGATCCGCGAGTCCACGGCGGCGGAACAGACGGCCACCAGGCCGGCCGGTCCGATGCCGACGACCGTAACCTCCGCGGGCAGGCGGCCGTCCCGTTCCTGCACGGCATCCAGGAGTCGGCGGACATCCACCACCCACTGGCCCAGCAACGGGCGTCCGAGCCACAGCGACCACTCGGCAGTGTTGTGGTCGGGCGCGCGGCCGATGCGGTCGTTGGGTTGAGCGGCGGAGCCCGTCGCCCGCAAATCCGGTGTCAGCACGGTCCAGCCATCGCTTCGCAATTGCCCGGCCAGAGGACTGCTGGCCGCTTGCTCGCCGCCGTCCAAATCCAACACGATGGCCAGCTTTTGACCTGGCTTCCCAGGCGGCTGCTGGCGGGCGGTAAGCCTCAATCCCGGTTCCGGCTGGAACGCGATCCCGCCAGCCGGATCCGCGTTCGCCGCGCTCGCCAGCGCCGACTGCGTCGCCACGGGCGTTGCGTGGCCGAACAGGCAGTCGTTCAAGCCCTGGAGGATCGCAGCCTGCTGCTTCTGCCACTGTTGCGAGTTTTGCGGCGGCGCGCGCTGCTGCAGCAGTCGGCGGGCTTCGGACGCGGCGAACTGCGGGATGGTGACGAAATCGTCGGGCCGCGAGGCGCCGGGAAAACACCGCAACGTTTCGGGGTCTTCCACGCTGCTCTGCGGCTCCGGGATGGGCGAGCCGTCGCCGATCCCTTTCAGGTGCCGCGTCATCCAGCCGTACATGGCCTCGCGCATCGCTTGGTTATAGTCGTGCGGCGACTGGAAGGTGGCGTGTTTCAGATGATCGGGACGGCCATACAGCTTGAAAATCGGCTGTGCCCAAGCCACCGACTTGCGGGCTTCCGCGACGGAAAACTGCACCGCGTCGCGGGTGGCATTGACGACCAGCAACCCGCGCGGCGCGGTCAAGCCGAGCACGTTCCCTTCCTCGGTGAACTGCAACGCGCCCGGCACCACCTCGCACATGCAGCAGGCGGCTCCCAAGTACGCCTGGTAGTTGCCCACGGAACAGACGGGCACCACCGCGCCGAAGCGATCGTCCCACGCTCCCGCGTACATCGTCTGGTTGCCGCCGCCGCTGGCGCCGGTAATGCCCAGGCGGTTGGCGTCGACTTCCGGCCGCGTGAGCAGGTAATCGACCGCCCGCTGGTTCTCATAGACCTGCAGGCCGCACAGCGGCAAGCCGACCGGCAGCAGCGTCGCGGCGACCATCTCGCCGTGATACTCGCCCAACGCCTTGCCCAAACCGCGCTCGCCCGCTCCGAACGCATCGACGGCCAGCACGAAGAAGCCCAGTTGTACCAGCCCCAGGCATCTTGCCTGAACCACGGGTTCTTGTTTCGCCAGCCGCCAATGGCCATGGACGACCAGCACTGCGGGCAGTCGGCCGGGCGTCTCCGGCACGTAGGCGTTGGCGGTCATCCAGACGCCGGGCCGCGTCTGGAAGACGATTTTCTCCACGCGGTAGCCGTCGCGTTGGAGAGTGGCCAGAATGCGCGGCTCCAGCGGACACGGTTTCTCCGGAAATCCGCCCCAGGCGGTCAGCATCTGGCGACGCAATTCGCTGCGGCGTTGCTCCCATTCCGCCAGGGTCTGGGGAGCCTTGTCGCCGGCCCGGAACTCGGCCGCTTGCCGCCGGACGAACTCCAGGAAGGTCAGGGACGAACCGCGGTCCTGAGCGCCGCCCGTCGTCGCCAACAGCAGAACCGCCACCATGGCAGAAACCGAAATCTGACGCATGACCATCTCCTCCAAGCGGCGCTGCCGCCATCCAACACCTGCTGATCTTTCACGAAACTCGTTCCCGCCGCCGACGCGGGAGTCGGCCGCACCGTCGACGAGATCATGATTCAACCCCCGCTCCGTCGCGCCTCGTAGAATTGCGGTGATGGTTCCTACGCCTGCTCCATCACGATCCCGCAAGATGCACAGTCCACCCGACGCAACACGTCCACCAAGAGCACCGCAATCTGCCACCAAGGCACGAGTTCCCGCCTCCGGGCCGGCAAGCGATCGTCGCCAGGACGAACCCGATGGCCCCGGAACACACCGCCCAACCGTTGGCCCGGCGCGCGATCTCCAAGAGCCACGTCGGCCGCCTCACACCGGAATACGTGCTTCCACGAAAACCTGGCCCGCGTTCATCGGCCCTCACGGCTTCTTCGCGACCGGCACCCAATCGGGCTCCTTGTTGCTGTTGCCGTCGCTCGTGATGGCTATCCAGCGGTTGCTGGCGGCGGCATCGGCCACGCAGATGTTCCAACCCGGCGCCCGCAGACCGACCAGCGCCGGCGACAATCCCAGGCCTTTCTTGTACAACCCGCGGGTGAAGGCCACGTAGCGGCCGTCGGGCGACCAGTCGGCATGCTGGACCTTGATCGGCTTGTCGCTCACAATCAACTCCCGGACGTTCACCACCCGCGGCTCGGCCCCGGAAAGATCCAGGTCGCCGACGCCCAGCGAATAATCGCTCGACGCCCAGACGAGGCGTCTGCCGTCGGGACTTGCATCCGGACGGCAGCCGGCAATCTTGAGATCGACCACCCGCTGTCCGCGCATCTCGATGGCGACCATCGCGTGCGCGAACCCCATCCCGCCGTGGACGGAGCCGATGACCCACTTGCCGTCCGGCGTACAGCAGATGGCGAACAGGTGATGCAGGTCCCGCTTCGGATGCTCCTCGTCCCGGCCCGTCGCCGGATCGTGAAAGAAGACGCCTTTTGTGACGTAGTCCATCACGGTGAACTTCTCGAATTCGTTCTTCAGATACACGATCCGTCTGCTGTCGGCCGTCCAGCAGCCGTCGCGGGCGCCGGGAGCCACCCGGCGCCGACCGCTGCCGTCCAGGTTCATCCAGTACACGTCGCGCGTTTTGCTGTCCCCTTCGCCCGAATCCACCTCGAACGAAATCTTCGTGCCGTCGGGAGAAAGGTGCGGGTACAACTCGTGCACGTCCGGTGTTCGTGTCAGGTTGACTCGCTGCGCGCCGTCGGCGCGGATCAGGAACAGGTCCCAGTTATCGTCCTGAAAGCTCTCGTAGACGATCCGATAAGGAACTTGCCGCAATTCTCGAATCAGATCTTCGCCGCAGGCCGGCGTGGCGGCCGCCGCCGCCGCGCACAGCAAGGGGATGACGGACCGCAGGGGCGTTCGCAAGGCAGGACGCGTCATCGCGGAACTCTTCACAACTGAGCCGGATCAACCGCGGGCGGGCTGACGCCTCGCCGTTGACCGGAGGGATTAGTGGGGCGGTTCGATGATCTTCTGCGGGGCGGCAGCCTGGTCCGCGGGGGGAGCCAGTTCGGCCAGCATGCGAATCGCCGCCTCGACCATGATCTCGCCGGAGCCTTCTCCGCAGCGGGCGCTGATCACCTCGTAGTTCCCTTCCGCGTACGCGGACCGGTTGGGGATGTAGCTGAACGAGCCGTTGGCCAGTTCGACGATGTGCGTCTGCCGGAAAGGCGAAGCGGCTTTGATGCTCAAGCCCAACTCGACAAACACTTCGCCCGACAGCGCCACCCAGGCCAAGTCGGGGCCGAGCGTCATGACCTGAACCTCCGCCTCCCACGGCTGGCCTTTGCGCGCCGCCACGTCGAGCGCCTTGTAAGCCTGCACCTGTTCCAGAAACTTCGCCTGAGAACCACGCTTGACGATCTCCCGCGCCGCAGCCACCTCCTGCTCGGTCACCGGGGCCAGCGGCAGGGAGACCACTTCGCTGCGGACCGCCAGCGGCCCGGCGGCGGCCGGCTTGAGGTCCATGTAGATCTTGAGCACGTCGCCCGCCAGGATCGTCCCCAAGCGGATCGCCTCCTCCGGGCCGTGCTGGCGATCGGACCACTGGACGTTGATGTGATTCAGATTGCCACACGCGCCGTTGGCAAACATCGTCATCATCTCGGGCCCCTTGACTTCGGCCAGGCGGCGGGCCAGCACGCCGGGGAAATCGGGCCAGCACTTCAGGCCGCCGGTCGTGTCGGCGTGCATAGCATAGTTGACGTAGCTCAGCACCGGCCTGGCGTCCGTGGTCTGGAAGTAGACCACGCCGACTTCGGGATCGATCGGGCTCACCGGCCGGATGATGTTCGGATTGTTCTTGCCCGGATTCCAGCCCACCGTGCCGTCCTTCATCCAGAAGCGGCGCGTGAACGCCAGGCGGTCTTCCTGGCCGCGGGCGCACGACACTTGCACCGGGACCAGCCGCTGGCAAGCCTCCGAGACGCTCTGGGCAATCTTGGCCGGCAGCTCCTCGGTGTACTTCTTCACCAGGACGTTGATGCCGTCCAACTCATCGCGCGCCGATTTCCTGTCCACCGCGGGGCCGGTGTGCGTGTGGGTCGCCGAGATCATGACGTGGCCGCCGGGGATCTTGGTTTGCTGTTCGATCTGTTTCCGGGCGGCGAGCACCGTGTGGCGAGGCACCGTGATCAAGTCGCAGACGATCATGGCGGCCCGCGTCTGACCGTCGTCCAGCACGACGGCCTTGGCGTACAGGTCCTCCAACACGCCCTCGCTGCCTCGCGGGCTGTAGTAACCGGCCAAGGGAATCCCGACCGGCGGGTTGATGTTGATCGCCGCGGTTCCCACTCGCAACGTGTCCGCCAGCGCGGGCGACGTTCCCAGGGCCAGCAGGGCAAGCAAGATACAACAGGTGTGGCGTGCGGACTCCCCTGACGTCATGACAAAACCTCCCTCACGAGAACAGAAAGACAACCAGTCCTGGCAAGGGTACACGCCCGCCGACAGGAAGGCAAGGACGCACTGCCGGCGAAACGCGGCGCAGCGGCCGCGTCCTTCGGCCCCGTTGCCGCTGGGCTCAACGGCAGGCCGCGCACCGTTCAGCCCAGGAGGAGCCCTGGCAAAGAGGGGCGTGTCGTCGCAGGCACGGAGCGTGGCCGACCGGCGAGTCATCGTCCGCTGCGGCTCGCCGCTTCGCGGTCCGCCGGAAGTGGCGAGCCGCAGCGGACGAGTACGCGAAACTGAAGAAACCCCTGAGTCGCCAGTGCCGTGACATGGCTCCAAGCGCCGCCGCCGAGCCTGTGCCGGCGGGGAGCTTGCTCCGCTGCCGAGGCGTTTCTAGCCGCCCGTTGCCGCCCGTGCGGTTGCCGGTTCGGGCCGGAGGGCAATCGTGGCCTGATTCAGATAGCTGCAGGTGCACCAACTGGCAGCGTCCGCCATCAGCAACAGCCCGCCGGCAGGGATGGCATTCACCCAACAACCCGGCCGGATGCCGCCATAGTTTTCGGTCTGCGACGAACGCGTCAGGTCGATGTAGCCGAGCGTTGCAGAGCGGAAAACGAGCAGGTTCCGCGATCCCGCCGGGATGCCACAGCCGTAGGAACGCCGCAGCGTGAACGGCAACGCCTCGCCGGTCAGCAGGTCCCACGCGCCGGGCTCGGCATAAATCGTCCGGTCATTGAGGATGGGGCGTGCGACGTAACGGGCCGGAGTGTCCCAAATCCGCGATCCATCCTGGGTGCGCAACGCCGCCAGCCGATCGCCCAACTCGGAGTCCAGCGAGGCTTGATGCGCGGGCTGGTAGCACATCAGCAGCACGCCGTGCTTCTCGCTGACGGCCAACTGGGTGCCAAAGATGTCTTCCTCGTTCTTCCAAAGGATCTGGCCTGTTTCCGCATCCAGCGCCGTCAGGCAGCCGCCGGGCGACGGCGGGATCAGGCGGCGGAATTCGTCAATCTCCTTGCTCCCGTTGGCGGCGGCCCGACGCTTTGCCTCCGCACGCAGCGGCGCGATCGGATACCGCAAGCGGTCCACCTCTGCGACCGCCCGATCGATCAAGTAGACCCGGCCTCGATTCATTGCAATGGCGTTGTTGCGAATCGACCGCTGGGGCTGGAAAGTCCACTTCACCTTCCCGCTGTCGGGGTCCAGGGCAAACAGCATCACCGCTTGGATGAACTGACCGCCGGTGTCCCAGTTGGGTGACCAGCAACGCACGAGATAGTCTTCGTCTGCCAGCGTGCCGAACAGCGTGCCGCCTTCCCACGCGATGTAGCCCCAGGTGCCCGGCTTGCCGTCGGGCCGCGGCGGCGGTTGATATTCCCGGACCAGTTGGCCGCTGGCCGCGGCCAGCCGCAGGCAGCGGTCGCCCGTGTGGACATAGACGTCGTCCCCGCCCAGGCAATAGTTGCCCCCCGTCCAGGCCGCGCCGATGCTGTGTTCACGATGATAGGTGCGCAAGGCGTTGGGCAGAGACACCTCCCACAGCGTGCGACCGTTGTAGATGCTCGTGGCGCGCAGGCCGTGCAGGCCCTGGACGATCATCCGCCCGCGATCGACCAACGGGGCCGGGCCTCGGCCGTGCCGGTTGGAGAGCACAAAATCAGTGTCCCGGTACCAGAGCATGGCCAAGGGGCCTCGCAAGCGGGTATCGTCCGAACACAGCGTGTTGGCGGGGCTTGTGTTCTGGTGCGTCCAATTGCCCACGCCCGCCAAGGGACCACGGGCGGAGACCGACATCGTGTCCGGGCGGCCCAGGCAAAAGACTCCACCCTCAGGTCGCTGCATCCGCTGGACGGCGTCGTTGGGAACTGCGTCGGCGCCGTCCGTCAGCGTTCGTTGCGAGACGACCAGATCGGCAAAATAATCGGGATAACTGATCGCAGACAGATCGGCCTGATGGACCGTCACCCGTGTGCCATACAGGCCCGCACGATCCAGCCGCTTCTGCGCCGCCTGCACCAACGCCGCGTCGGTTTCCAATCCGTAGATCTGCAGCTCCGTGCGGCGGCTGAGTTCCAGAGCCAGACTGCCGTCCCCGCAGCCCACGTCCACACAGAACCCCTTCGTGACTCCCGTGCGGCGCACGATTTCTTCCGCCGCAGCGGCAAACCGCGGGTCGGAGGCCCGCGGCGGCTCCGCAGCCGCTGTGGACACCACGGTCGAGGCCGACGGACCGGCGCCGAAACAGTACATCCGACCTCGCTCGGTGCTGACAAACAGCCGGCCTTCAGCCACGGCCAGCCCGCAGGCCGCTCCGGCGACTTCAACGCTCCAGGCTATGGCGCGCGTTGTCAGGTCGACGGTCAGCACGCAATCCTGACCGCCCACAACCGCCGAGTTGCCCGCCACGATCAAGGCGGCAGGCTGACCTTGAATCGGCAACTCGATCCAGCTGGTGGACCCCATCTGCTGGCCTTCCGGCTTCTGGGTGCCCGGCCATTGGGCGGGACGCAGTAACGCGGCTTCCGGCAGGTCGAGGGTCCACAACGGTTTCGCCAGGGAGCGGGCCGTGGCAGGAGCTCCTTTGCGATCCACGGCCGGCCGCTCGACGACCATCGGCTTCCGATTCAGTACCACCAGACCCGGCTTGTTCCCGGAAAAGATTGCGTAGTCGGGATGCAGGGCGACGGCGAGCCCGGTGCGTGCGACCAGGGTCTGGCTCGAAGCATCAAACACCGCGCCGCTGTTGAAGAACCAATCGCCGAGCCCCACGACATCAGCGCCGCCCAAGCTGGTGTTCGGTTGCAGGTTGAGGCCCAGGAACTTGCCTTCCGTTCGGTCAAAAACTGCCGGGACGCCGCGGCCCGTAGGGACGTACAACCGCTTGCCGTCGACCACCAGATAGCCCTGTGCCGCAACGCCGCTCTTGGCGCGGGCCGTCGGATGCGGCTGGTCCAATTCGAGCGTTCCGGACGAATCGTTGCACCAGACCACGCGGCCACTGGCGGCCTCCAGGGCGTACACGTAGACTCCTTCGCTGGGCCAGATGCCGGCGGCAAAGTAGACCAGATCGTCCGCCACCACCGGCCCGCCGCGGGCGGGCCAGCGGGAAACCATCCGGTCGTTGCCCAGGAGCATGTCCCGCCGCGGGCCGCCGCGGTGTTTCCAGACCAGCCGGCCATCCGCGGTCGCGAGGCAGTACAGGTAGCCGTCGTCGCTGGCCACCAGAACCCGGTCTCGCCAAACGGCCGGGGCAAACCGCACCGGCCCGCCCGTAAAAAACTCCCAACGCACGCGGCCCGTAGCGGCGTCCAAGGCGTACACCTTGCCGTCGGCCGAGCTGCCGAAATACAGGTGCGGGCCGGCAATCACGGGCTGGTACGCGACATCGAAGCGCTGCCGGTTGCGCGTCGGCCACGCGGGTTGGGGAGCGTGGCGCGACTCGAAGGTCCACGCCAGTGACAGCGCACTCGGCAGCGTTTCCGCCGTGTACCCCGTCCTGGCCGCATCCGCTCGGTAAGCCGGCCAATCGCCGGCACGCGATTCCCACACCATGGCCACAATCAGACCCACGCCGAGCGCCGAGAACAAACACCGGTGCACCTCAAGCCCTCCCTTTACTCCAAACGGTCGATTCCTCGCCGGTCACGCCTGCTGCCTATGACGAACCGCGATTGCTCGGGCGAATCAGGACATCACGAAGTGGCTCGACCCAGTTCAGACTTTCCATGTCGTAGACGACAAAGTCGCCGTCAAACCGCCAGTAGCCCCGACTCCAGCCACGTTTCTCTGCCGACCAGGTCACGAACGACATCCAGGACATCCCCGGCTTCTCCAGCAGGTTAATGCTGTACCAGGATGCCGGGCCGATGACAAGGGCCGGCTGGGATTGGCTTAGGTGGAATTGGCTTGGCTGGGATTGGCTTGTCGGATGATCGCCAAGGCTTCGCGCAGCCCGTGATTCCACATCTCGGACGTTCGTCTCTTGTTCGGTTCGTTCAGGATCTCGAACAGCACGTCGCTCGGCTGCCCCTTGTACCGCTTTTCCTGCTTCATACGGGTGCGCTCCGTCTGTCATCAGCTTGTCGGCGAGCCTATAATCGACGGGGAAAAAGCCAGCACGGCAATGCATTCGGGAGCAGGACAATGTCATCGGCAGCGACCCGAGTTGTTCTCGACGGAGACGTCAGAGCGGACGGCACGATCGCACTGGATGCGTACCCATTGCGGAGCCTGATATGGCGGCGTGTTGCCGCGGGTGTTTGCCGAGCGGACGAGGCGACCGGCGAACAACTCAATGTTTGTGCCGGTGCAATGGCGGCTGAGATTCATGCCATGTTTGAGTGAACCTGCTCATGCTTCGTCCCTGCTCCGCCTGGCGCGTCCTGGTGATCGGTTACGGCAATACCCTCCGCGGCGACGACGCGGTCGGCCCGATTCTGGCGGAACGCCTGCGCGGGGAAGTCCTCGCGGAGGGCCTACTCATCCTGAGCTGCCATCAGCTGACACCGGAACTTGCCAGCGACGTGGCCGCCTGCGAGCACGTGGTTTTCCTCGACGCCTCACTGGAGATTCCCGTCGGCGAGATCGAGTGCCGCCCGTTGACGCCGCTTCCCCGCGACGCGGCACCCCTGGTTCACTCCCTGAGCCCCGAGCGACTGTTAGCCCTCGCGCAGCTTTGCTACGGCTGTGTGCCCCAGGCGACGCTGGTTTCCGTGGGCGGCCTCCGCTTCGACTTCGGCGACGCAGTCCTCTCGCCCCCCGTGGCCGCGACGGTCGAGCCCGCCCTGCAACGAATCCGAGAACTCATCGGTCTCGAACCCCGGCAAACCGCGGGCTGACTCCCGCCGCTTGCCACGGCTTTCCGTCGATGCCGCGGTGGAACGCATCCGAACGCTCCGCCTGCCCTCCGCAGTTGCGTTCGCCGGCAACGCAAACTTTGCCTGTTCTTCCTGGTCTATCCACGCGGAATTCCTCGCCGTGTTGGCGCAATCGGCTGTCCCTCCAACCGTTACGGTCCGATTCGTCGGATCAACGGTCATGTCCCGCGCGGGCTGCAGCCGATCAGCTTACATGGGTTGTAAGGCCCGTGCGCGGAATTCCTATAGCGAGGGACGAGGCCATGCTTGTCTTCATCAGCGACTTGCATTTGACGGACGGAACGAGCGGAACGCAGACCCACCCCAGTGCCTTTCGTATTTTTGCCGAGCGGCTGCGTTACCTGGCGACGCGCGCCTCGTACCGGGCCGACGGCAGCTACCGGCCGATCGACCGCGTCGACCTGGTGCTGCTGGGCGACACCCTCGACCTGATGCGTTCCGCGCGCTGGCTGCAGGGCCGCGTCCGGCCGTGGAGCGACCCGCAGGCACCCGAGTTGATCCAGACGTTGACGGAGATCATCGACGGCGTGCTGGCCTGCAACGAGCCGGCGTTGGCGGTGTTGCGTTCTTTTGCGACCTCGACGGGCGTGTGCGTCGCGCCGGCCGGCCGGAATCGGCAACCCCAGTTCAACGCGCCGCCGCAACCGGTTTCGGTCCGCACCTACTGTTTGGTCGGAAACAGCGATTGGCCGCTGCACGTCGCGGGTCGCCCCTACGACTTGATGCGACAAAAGATCGCGCATCACATGGGCCTGGCCAACCCCTTGAACGAACCCTTTCCCCACGACGCCTTGGAATGCGACGCCGTCCTGGAGTCGTTCCGCCGGCATCGCGTGTTCGGCCGTCATGGCGACGTGTTCGACCCGATCCACTTCGCAGGAGACCGCAGCGCCAGCAGCCTGGGCGACGCGTTGGCGATCGAAATGATCGGGCGGTTTGCCGTCGAAATGCAGCAACTGGGTCGCGAGGCGCCGCCGGCCTTGCTGGCGGGCTTGCGCGAGCTGGATCAGATCCGGCCGGTGCTGTTGGCCCCGGTTTGGCTCGAAGGCCTGTTGGAGCGGACCTGCTCCAGTCCGGCGTTGAAGAAACGGATCAAACGCGTCTGGGATCAATTGGCCGACGAGTTCCTGCAGCTGGATCTGGTGCGCGAGCAGGACGCCTGGAGCCCCTCGGAGCTGCTCGCCGGCTTGGAACGGACCCTCAAGTTCGGCAAACGGCCGTCGTTGGGATGGGCCGGCAAAATCGCCGGCTGGCTGAACTCGCTGCGAGGGACAAAGAGCGGATCCTACTACGAACACGCGCTGGCCGAGCCCGAATTCCGCAACCGCCGCGCGCGGCACATCGTGTACGGGCACACGCACCAGCCGGAGACGGTGCCGTTGGACGCCAGCTTTGCCGACGGCTATGTGCTGAATCAGGTTTACTTCAACACCGGCACGTGGCGGCGCGTGTATCAACCCACGCACCTGGGGCTGGCCGACCACGAATTCATCCCGGCCGAGAACATGAGCTTCCTGGCGTTCTTCGAGGGCGACGAGCGTCGCGGGCGCCCGTTCGAGATGTGGACCGGTCTGCTGGGCGTCGGCGCCGAGGACCGCTCGGCCTGGCCGCCCGGCCAACCGGCGCCCCATACCGCCGCGCGCCCCGCCGTCACGGCTCCCCCGATCACTGCTCCGCATTTCAGCAACGGTTCCTTGGTCCGCGCGGCCGGTGCCGGATGACTCGTCGGGCCTAACCGCTGTCCGCCCTGACGGCTTGGGGAAAAAAGGGTTGGGCTCGGAACTGCGTTGGAACGTCCCGAGGAAAAGCAGACGCCGGCAGTTGCCCGCCGGGAGGCGAGCACCGGGAGCTAACTGTCCGCTTTTTTTCAAGGGGCGGTTAACTCGCCAAACTCCGCCGCTTCGAGTACACTTCGGGAAAACGTCACTTTCCCTGCGCGGAGCCCTGGTTCCTTGGCGCCCAAGTATCAGCCGAAGACAATTACCCTGCCGGGGCAGATGATCTTGTTGGGCACCGGCACCTCGGTAGGCGTGCCGACGATCGGCTGCGGTTGCCCCGTGTGTACCAGCCCTAATCCCCGCAACCGCCGCACGCGTTGCGCCGCGGTGCTGGGCCTGCCCGAAGGCAATCTGCTGATCGATACGCCGCCCGACCTGCGATTCCAGATGATCCGCGAAGGGCTGGGCGTCGTGCACGCCGTCGCGTACACCCACGAGCACGCCGACCACTTGTTCGGCCTGGACGACCTGCGGCTGATGCCGTTCTTTCTGGGCCACGCCCTGCCGCTGTACTGCGAGCGGATTGTCGAAGCGCGAATTCGCACGGCGTTCGACTACGCCTTTACGGACCTGGAACCGACGCACGAAGGCGCCGTTCCGCAACTGGTATTCCAACGCATCGACACGCGGCCGTTCCAGGTGCTGGGCGCCCGCGTGGTCCCGATCCGGCTGCAGCACGGTCCGCGGTTCCAGGTGTTGGGATTCCGTATCGGCAACGTCGCCTACTGCACCGACGTCAAGGAAATTCCGGCGGAAAGCTGGCCGCTGCTGGAGGGACTGGACACGCTGGTCCTGAACGCGCTTCGCACCCGGCCGCACGCGACGCATTTCTGCCTGGACGAAGCCGTCGCGGCCGCCCAGCGGCTGCAACCGCGGCGGACACTTTTCACCCACGTGGGACACGATCTGGATTACGACCAGACCAACGCGCGGCTGCCCCCCGGCATGGCTTTGGCGTACGATGGCTTGCGCGTACCGCTGACGTGACGCCGGTCCCATACAGGTCTCCCGGATCGTGCGGTTGCTCTCCACGCTGAAAGTCTGTGGATGTTGCAGCTCGCGCGTCGCGTGGTACAATGCCGCCAGGGGCCGGACGAGTCGGGGCGGTCAACCTGGTTGCAGGCGCCCGCCTGATTCTCTCGGATCGGGAAATTGAAGTGCGGCGGAGATTGACCCGCGGAGCCGCTTAACCTTTTACGCCGTGGAGCCCCCGAACAACTGCAATCATCAACGCGCTTACCCCGACAACCATGAGACACTTCATCGCGATTGCCGTTTTGTTGGGCCTCTCGTTGACGGCTTTCGGCAAAGACATCCGCCTCCCGCCGCTCAAGGACTGGAACGGTTTTTTCCCGTTCTCCGGCGACGCCGCGCAACAGGAAGCTGCGGCTAGTCTGTGGCTGCTTAAGTAGACGACAGCTTTGGTCAAGGAGTGTTTTTTTATGAGTACCTCACGACGCCGTTTTCTTCAGAGTTCCGCTCTTGCCGCCGTCGCCGGTTCCGTTTCCCCCCTGACGGCGGCGGCCCCCGCGACCCCCGCGACCCCCGCGGCCAGCGACGATCCCCGCATGCTGTATTACGACCAGTTCTACTTCAAGGAGAAACCAATATTCCGCTTCGAGTATCCGTTCGACGGCGGTGTGCTTCAGGAAGGAACCGGCTATCCAGTTCTTGGCACGGAGACGGGAGCCGACGGAGTCAAACGGCTTCGGATTCACGTCGTCGTTCGGCCCGGCGATGTCGGTAATCTTCAGGTCTTCGATCCCGAAGGTGCGGTCATCCCGATGGAATCCATCTCCGGCGCACTCATGGGCGCCGCACTGCTCAAGGACCGTTTGTCCCTTCTCAAAGCGCGTGGCCAAAAGAACGGCAAGCCGGTCGAATTCACCTGTCGCGTTCTGTGGGCGAAGAACGCTTACAAACGCTATCGCTGCTATATCGACGACCACAGTTTCTGCTTCCGTGATATTCTGCAGAAACAGTACAAGAGCATTTTCGACTGCTTCTATTTCGCGAAACTCCGCGAGCTGCACAAACGCTATCAAACGAAGATCGTCCTGAACTGCTTCAACTCGACGCCGGAACGCGACTTTACCCTTTCGATGTTTCCTGAAAAGTACAAGCCGGAATTCGAGGATAATGCCGATTGGCTCCGACTGGCTTTCCACTCGGAAAACGAGTTCCCCGGTGAACCGTACCGCAACGCGACACCGGAACAACTCGCAGCCGACTTCGATCTGACCGCGACGCAGCTCAAACGGATCGCGGGCAAAGCTTATACGGCGGGACTGCAAATCCACTTCGCCATGGTTCGCGCCGATTCCTATCAGGTCTTGGCCGAGCGCGGGGTCAAGATGCTTCCGACCGGCGGAAGCAAGAATCCCGGAACGGGGGACAAATACTGCGATTTCATGCTCCCGAACCAGATTACGGCCTACCTTCGGGAACATCAGGGCTGGATGGACCCCGACTCCGGCATCATTTTTTACAACGGCGTCATGCCGACGACGTGTGAATGGATTCCAACGACCCAGACCGAATGGCTCCATCATCGTAAACTTGACAACCCGAAGCAAAACCTGCTGATCAATATCGCGGGCCACGAACAGTACTGGTGGCCGTTTTATCGCAATTACAAGTCGGATATTTTCGAACGCTGGGATACCGCGCTGCGTCACGTGACGGAACACGGGTACAAACCGATCTGGATCGACGACGGATTCTTCGGCGGCTGCGATTGATGTTTGCCGCCCGTGCAGGTCCGCTCCCCGTCCGCTTCGGCAAAGGCCCGGCGCGACGGGGGTGGCCCAACGGGTGGCCCGCACACAGGGCATGGTCTTTCCTCTCCGCCTTGCGTTCAGCGTCTCGGGCCGGGCGCTGGAACCAGCGCTGCGGCGAAGCCCCAGGGACGATCGGCCAGAAGTGATGCAGGGAGCAACTCGGATGTTGTCGATCCGCACTTCGGCGTGGCGGTCCTTGGCTGGCGATGCGTTTCAGTTCGGATCGTTCGCGGCCGGTTCTTCCCAGACGGTGCGATAGCCGTGTGCGGCTTCGACGTATTCGATCAGGCGGGCATAGAAGGGATGCCCGGCCAAGGTGGCGGTGTCGCCGATGATCAGGAGCTTGCGGCGGGCGCGGGTCAGCGCCACGTTCATGCGGCGGACGTCGGCCAGGAAGCCAATCTCGCCCTGGGAGTTGGAACGGACGAGCGAGATGACCACCGCTTCTTTTTCGCGGCCTTGAAAACCGTCGACGCTGTCGATCTCCAGGCCGGGGACCGGCAACTGGCTGCGCAGCAATCGCACTTGGGCGGCGTACGGCGCGATGACGGCCAGGTCCTGGGGGGCCAGGCCGCTGGCGAGCAGTTGTCGGACGTAACGGACGACTAACTCGGCTTCCGGCGGGTTCCGCCGGCTCTCGCCGTCCGGCTCCACCTCTTCGTCGAAGCCGGCCCCGGCGGTGTCCAGCCACTGGATCGGCGTCTGCGTCAGCGGCACGGCGGCCAGGCCGGGCAGGTCGGCCAGCAGATGGCCGCGGACGGACTCGTGCGCCGTCAGTTCCGCTTCGTAGAATTCCAGCGACGGAAAGTCCATGATCTGTTCGTGCATCCGGTACTGGATGGTCAACCGCCGGGCGATGCTCCGGCCGTACCGCTCCATCAACCGTTCAAACATGCTGATCCCCAGACCCTCGTTGGCGGCCGACTGGCTGACGACCGTCGGCGGCAGTTGGCAGTGATCGCCCGCCAGCACGACGCGATCGCAGCGGGCCAGCGGAATCCAGCAGCCCGGCTCGACGCTCTGACACGCTTCGTCGATCACTGCCAGATCGAAACGCCGCGTCCCGATCAGTTCGCTGTCCAAGCCGGTCAGCGTGGCACAGAGCACGTCGGCGGTGTCCAGAAGATGCTCGACCGCCTGCCGTTCCAATCGCCGGGCGTCGTCCAACAGCGAACGGGCTTCTTGCCGCGTCTGGCGGCGAGCGCCCGGCTCCGGTTTGGCCCGCGTGAAGCGACCGGCCTGGCGGAACAGGCCCAGCGCTTCCTTGACCAGCTTTCGGGCCAGACGGACGTCGGGGTGCTGGGCGACCAGCAGGTCCAGTGTGTGTTCGCGCAGTTGCGGCAGCACCCGCGCGGGATGGCCCAGTCGCACGGCGCGCTGGCCCGCGGCCAGCAGGCGTTCGAACAGGTTGTCGACTCCCAGATTGCTGGGCGCGCAGGCCAGTACGCGCTGACCGCGCCGGATCGCCTGCCGGATCAGTTCGACCACCGCGGTGGTCTTGCCGGTGCCCGGCGGGCCATGGATCAGGGCCACGTGCTGGGCCGAAAGCGCAAAGCGGACGGCGGCTTGCTGGATGTCGTTCAGCGACGGATCGAGCGGCGGATCGTCGGTTTCTTTCCCGAAACGCGGCTCGCGCTCGCCGCACAGCACGTCGCGTAACTCGGCCAATCGTTCGCCCGCGGCCGAGCGGGCGCGGCGCAACGCCTGCTGCTGCCGCTGGGCGACGACCTCGTCACCGGCCAGGTCCAGCCGCCACGTTTCGAAATCGCCCAACTCGTCCGGCGCGCCGGGCAGGGCGATGCGCACGGACCGGTCGTCCCGCTGGTAGACCACGCCGCGCCAGCCCGCTGCCATGTGCCGCGCCGCTTCCGGCGCAAGAAGCACGGGGCTGCCGACGTCCAAGCGGGTCCACGGCAGCAAAGCGCGGCGGCGTTTGACCAGTTGGAGCAGGTAGCGGCCGCCCAGTCCGGTGTCTTCGTCGGCGATCGCCAAATCGACCAGCGCGTTGCCGGTCCGTTCCGCTTCCGCGCCGGAAAACCGGCGGGACAGTTCGGCAGCTTGCTGCGCCTCGGCCTCGCGTTCCCACTCCAGCAGCCGTTCCAGACGCTGGAAATGGTCCTCGTCGCCGCCGGCCTGGGCGGGCGCAGGCCCCGTCCAGACACGAACTCGCCGCTCGCCCAGCGTCTGGCCGTCCAGCGTCCGCGCCAGACGCGATTCCCAGCCGTTGGGAACTTCGATCACCGCGCGGCTGGCCTGGAATTCGATCCGTCCCACGCGACCGCGGTCCAGCCCTCCGACGCGCTCCAGGAAGGCGAGAAGATCCGCTTTGGATGCTCGCCGCGGCAGAGGTTCCAGGAACAACAGGGACATGGGAGGCACTGCCACGAGCAGAACAAGTTGCCGGTTTCTGGCGGGGTGGAGTGGTCAGGCTTACCGATTGCAAGTTCTCGCGGCCGATGGTCCCGCCCCAGGGAAAGTCTGTCCCCGCGAAAATTGAAATCTGTAAGCCTGGCCCCAGGCCGTGGTTAACGCCGCGAGGCCAGGAACAGCCGCACGATGTACCAGAACAGCAGGGCCACGGCAGCGAACAACGCCAGCGCGGCGGCGATGTGCTGGCCGATGCGATAGTGGTGCAGCACGTTCGAGGTGTCGTACAGGATGTAGCCACAGGCCAGGGCGATCATGGCGTACGTAAAAATCGGCCCCAAGGCAAAGTTGAACAGGATGGAGACGACGATCAGTCCCATCGCCGCAAAACCGCCGAAGAGTAGAACCGTGCGAAGGAACGAAAAGTCCCTGCGCGTGAACATGACGATAGCAGTCAGCACACTGAACAGAACCAGCGTGGTGAAGCCGGCCAAGGGAATAATGTTGGCGTCGACACGCTGGGCGATGAACAGCAAGGGCACGAAAATGACCGCTTCGGCCACGACGAACAGCCCCAGCCCCCAGTACTGCTTGGTCGGAGAAACGGGGGATTGCGCCCAGCTGTCGGCGATCCAGCTGACCACCATGAACAGCCCCAACACGACCAGCCAGCCGTAGCGGGTGCCCAGCATCAGGCCGACCAAGTTCTCGATTCCCGGCGTGTTCAGCAGCACCGCCTCGATAGCGATGAACGCCACGATCGCTCCGGCCAGATGGGCGTACGTCTTGGCAATAAAGCCGGCTCGCTCATCGGCCGCGGCCTGCGCCGCAAAGGTGTAACCGGGCGCAGCGTAAGGATTGTCGGCGTAGCTCATGGCATGGCTCCCTGAAAACGTGGAAAGAAACGCTCGCTCATCACCAGTATAGCAGCCTGTTGAAAAAAGGGGACGGGCACCTCGCGGCAGTATACACCTGCGCCAGAAAACACGGGGTCGAGAGCGGCGAGCGTCCGGGCAATTGGAAGGCCCGCCGGCGCTGTCAAGCCGCGCCTTGCGTCGGGATGTGACTGGAGATGTCAGCTTCGACGCGCTCGGGCAGGCTGGCGGGAGTCACCGTCGTCAAGTCGGCAGGCGGCGGTGGGCGGAAGCCGATCGCCGGCGCGGGAACGACGTCGGGACGGAGTCCGCGTCGGGCCCGACGCGGTTTGATCTCGCGGGGAGCCGTGGCGTACACGCCCGTGGCCAGCGCCAGCAGAATCGACACTCCTAGGAACATCGTCGGGTAACCCGGCCAGCCCATCGCTTGTCCGAAGTGAACCAGCAACCCGGCGGTCGGCGCTCCGATCAACAGGCCCGCATCGTAGGTGGCCAGCATCAGCGACGTGCCCAAACCGCGATAGCGGGGGGGAAACGTACAGCAACCCTCGGCAAACCCTGCCGGAAACAGAATCGCGTGTCCAATGCCGTACGTGACGCTGGGGATCATCAGCGCCCACTCGCTGTGGACAATCAGAAACAGGAACTGGCTAACCATCACCAGCCCCAAGCCAGCCAACACGACGGGACGCAATCCGTACTGCTCCGGCAAACGCCGGGCCACCACACGAGTCAAGATGGCGGTGACCGCATAGACGGTAAAAAACCAACCGATCCGCGGGATGTCAAGCTCGGCCGCATACGTCCGCACAAACGTGGAGGGCAGGCCCAAGCCGAAGCCCATCGCCACGCCCATGACCATGATCCGCCCCGGATGATAGCGACGGATCAAGCCCCACAGCGGCGCACGACGCCGCGAAACAGGATAAGCTTGCCCCTTGGTAGCCCAGTACGCGGAAGCAAACGCGGCCAGCGACAGGCAGCCCGCTGCCAAAAACATCCGCCCGGTGGCCGCCGCCGACTGCGCCGCGCCACTCAGCAACAAGTCGCTCAGCCAGACGCCCGCGATCACGCCGAAAAACCCGGAAGTGCCCAGCATGCCCAGCAACTCGGCCATCCGGACGACCGGCACTCGATTGGAGATGAAAATCATCGACGAGGCGTAGACGCCCGCAATCGCGCACCACATGGCAATCCGCAATCCGGCACAGCACACCGCCACCATCGGTTGTTGAATCCGGGCGTCCGGGAGACGAATTACCAACAGATGCCCGAAGAAAACGCAGGCCAGCAGCAGCAAGGCGCACAGCCAGACCAGCCGCGGACCATAACGGTCGATCCACGAACCGACGAACAGCCGGACCGACAAGCTGCCCAACATGCCGATGCCGACAATCCACCCCAAGTGCAACTCCGTGCCGCCCAGGTGCGTGATGAAATCGGCGTACCGGTACAGTACGGCCACGCCGACCGAGACCAGCGAATTGGCCAGGAAGACTTTCCAGAAGGAAGCGTCGTACGGGCTGTCCGCGCGGTCCGACGGAGCGACGGGAACGGCGACAGAAGGCGGCTGGGAAGAAGGTGGAAATATCTGCGGGAAAGAGCGGCTCATGGCGGCGAAACACCGGGCTTGCGGGATGACAGCCGCTATTCTACGCCGCGCCAACGGAATCCGCCAGCCCGTTTTGCCGCAAAGTCAAACTCGTGCGCAGTGACGGCCTGCCCCAGCGCCCCGCAGTCCCCTCCAAGCCCGCAGCAGGACGCTCGCACAACACAAAGGCCCCTCGAAACGATCGCCGCCGCAACGTCACCGCCCCAGGACGCTCCGCGTGACGACCGCCGCCCAAACGGGACAACCACCGACGCCCAGTCCCCGGCCTGCGGATTCCCGCCAACGGTCCGAGAACCGTTCAAGGCCGTCCGGCAGCGTCCACAAACGCCCGCAGGACATCCGTGGCGGAAACGATGCCCAGCAAGCGTTTTTCGCCGTCGAGCACCGGCAACCGATGGACGCGGGCAGACAGCATGATCCGGGCGGCATGCACCAGAAGATCGTCGGCGGACACGGAAATCACCTCCTCGGTCATCAGGTCCATGACGCTCTGCTCGCCGATGTTCTCGCTCAGTTTGCGGATGAAGGCCCCCCACCAAACCTCGCTCTCGTGGGCGGCATCGTGAAGATCCTCGTCCAGGTCATGGGTCATGTTGACAAAATCGCGACTGGACAACATCCCCACACAGTGGCCGCGATGATCGACCACGGGCAGGGAGAAGACTCGGTTCTCCAGCATCAGTTCCAACGCATCATGCACCGTGTCCTGCGAATTGACGGTCACCACGTGTTTCCGCATCACGTCCTTGACCTGCCGTTGAAAAAGCCGGTTGGCCATGCTCAATGTCCTTCTTGTCTTCCAGCATCCCCGCAACCTGCCTGCGGCTTCAGATGTCGGGCAAACCAATCCCGCGTCCGCCGCCACATCTCGGGCGACAGCACGTGTCCGGCGCCTTCTTCGATGTAATGACTGAAGTTTTCCGATACGCCGGCCTCCTGGTACGCCCGCGCAATCCGCTGGACGCCCTCCCGGACTTCCTGGACCGGGCTGCCGCCGTCCAACTCTCCAAAGTTCATGTGCAACGCCCGCGGAGCGATCAGGGCCGCGATATCCGGCGTGTCGCCGTGTGCGAACAGTCCAGGCACGAAGTTTGGAAAGCAGTGCAGCAGGTGCGTGCGATGAATGGCGGCATACGTCGGCAGGCAGCAGTTGCCCACGAGGCATTTCAGCCGCGGCTCCCAGGGTCCGACGAGCCAGGTGTGGGTCGAGCCCATCGAATGGCCGTAGCAGCCGATGCGATGCTTGTCCACTTCCGGCCGCTGGCACAGGTAGTCGATGGCCCGCCGCATGTCCAGGATGTTCTTCCAGGCCATGCACTGGCCCGCCACGACGTACCGCAGGAACTCGAACCGCTCGAAGTTCCCGCCCTTCAAGTCCGGACTCTGTCGCTCCTCGAAACACAACGCGTCGGGGCACAGCACCACGTAGCCCTCGCGCACCAGGGCGACGCCCGTGTGGTGCATCGGATCGCCCGCCAGGCCGGCCGGTTCGCTCTTGCCCAAGTGCCACTGGCCGTTGTGCTGGTGCCAGACGGCCACGGCCGGCGCGGGATGGTCCCCGTCCACGCCGTCGGGCACCAGCAGCATCGCCGGCACGCGATCGCCCGGCTCGACTTCGTAAGACACCGACTCGAGGCGATAACCGTCTTGGCGGATCGTCTCGCGCAGCACCGGGTTCAAGTCGCGCGGCTGCGGCCAGGGGCCGCCCAGGCACTGCAGCAACTTGTCGCGAAAATCCTTGGCGGACATGGCTGCCCTCGCTCCTTGATTGACGTCGTCGTGCTTGACATCCCCAGCGGCTCCAGCTGCCGAATTGCTCGCCAGAACCAGCGCCCCCGCGGCCGCCGATTGAACGAGGAAGTCGCGGCGTTTCAGTTCCGCCGAATTCGCGTCCTGGGTGCGCATCACGATACCACCTTTGCCTCCCAAGGCAATTCTACCCGGCTTGCGCCGCCGTCCGCAACAGCACGCCAGGCAGGAACGGAGTTGGAACGCCCCGTCGATTCTGCCGCGGCCATCCGCCGCCGAGACAAGCGGAGTGAGTTTGACTCCGCCCCAGCGCCACTCCGCCCCGGCGCGTCGTCGAGACGCTTCCCCGCCGGCTGAAAACGGTTATAGTAATCCGTTGCCAGCCTGCGTGGCGGAACCGTGCCCAACGCCAGGACGTTCTGGAGTTCCCGCCCGCCCCCTTGCCCTTCCCATGGATCAGGAGCTTGCCATGACGTGTTTGCGACTGTTCGCGTTCTTTCCCGTGTCCCTGATCTTCGCGGTCCTGTTGTCGGCTGCCGCAGGTTTTCCCGCGTCGGCCGGCGACTTGCCCAATCCGTATCCGCGGCAGGTGTTGGTTGGCGAACAACTGCTGCGCTGGGATTTTGCAGCGGACGCCGAAGGCTGGCGGGCCGTGAACCAGTGCGAATTGGCCGCTCGCGAGGGGCTGTTGACAATCCGCTCGTCCGGCGACGATCCGTATCTCGCCGCGCCGGCTGCCGTGGACGGCGGTGAATTCGTCGTGAGGCTGAGGATCAAGTCTCAGACCGACGGGACGGGGCAGATTTTCTGGTCCAGCACAAAACATCCGGGCTTCGCCGCCGAACGCGTGGCGAGCTTCCGCATGACGCACGACGGCCAATGGCGGGAGTGCGAGCTGCGATTGGCGATCGACGGCAATCTAACGGCGCTGCGTCTGGACCCCGGCACCGCGCCCGGCGAAGTGCAGCTGGACTGGATCGCCGTGCATCGCGGCGGCTTGCACCCGCTGGAAATCGTGGCCCTCGAACAGACGCCCGACGCGGTGAACGTGCGTCTGAAGAACCACGGCGCCCAGGCGATCCCAGCGACCGTCAACGGTGCGTCCCACACCGTGGCCGCGCACGGCGAGTCTCGCGTTTCGCTGTCCGTCGGCGGACAGTCCACCTTGGCGGCGGTGCCGATCCGAGTCGCCGCACCGGGGTTGACGGCCCTTCAACGCACGGCGTGGGTGCACCGCGTCGGGATTCCGATCGACGCGGTCACGAAGACGGTCGGCAGTTGGACGATCGAGGCGGCACGCGACGGCAGTGAAGTCCGGCTCCGCCGCAACGGACAACTGGCTGCAGCCGTTGCCCCGCTGGTCCGCGTCGGCGAGACGCTGCCCAAACTCACGCTGGCTGGCGATGCCTGGCCGCTGCAGTATGCCGGCGACGGTCTGTCCGTCTGCTTGGAGGCAACCGGCGACGGCGAGCTATCGGTCAAGATCACGGCGGCGCACACGGTCGAAGGTCCCGTGGTGCGGTCGTACGGAGCGTTGGAACAAGGCCTGTTCGCCGGCGTCGAGTACCTGGGCAAGGGCGAGCACTCCAGCTCGACGCTGGACATCGAGACGCCCGAACACCTGCGGTTCGAGCCGGATCCGATGAAGGTGACCATGCCGCTGATGGCCACCGTGACCGACCTCGCGTCGGTGGGCGTCGCCTGGGACGACATGACCTTGCAGCCGGTCTTTGCCGTGCCCGATTTCCTGGACGGCACGGCCAGCCACCGCCTGGCGCTCAAGGGAAAGAGCATCCAAGCCGCGATCCGCCTCGGCGACGGCTGGAACGCGGGCGGCCGGCTGGAACCACTGATCCTGTGGGCCGTGCAACGCCGCGGCTTGCCGCCGTTGCCCGCTCCGCCGCGCTCGTTCGAGGACCAGATGAAGCTCTCGCTGGCGGCCTACCGTGGCATGGTCTACGATGCCCAGACCGGCGGCTACTACCACGCGGTCGTACCCGGCGGGCGCCAGATGCGCGGCGGCTATCTGGCCGATCACGCCTCGGCCATCTGGCGGATCACGGGCCAAATGCCGGATCTGCCGCGTCTGCAATTCGGCGGCGCTCATGTGGCGAACTATGCCAGTTACTTCGTCAGCGGCCGCGCGGCCGACTGGCTGCGCACCATCAACGGCATGGCCGACGGTCTGATCCGCGTCCAGCAACCGGATGGCTCGTACCGCTACGACGGCGACTATCGCCGCGGGCATTTTGAGGACACGGCCAGCGGCATCTGTTCCCGGCCCGCGCACCAGTTGCTCGAACACGCCTACTACACCGGCAGCCAGAAGTCGCTGGCCGCCGCCCTGAAGACGCTGGAGTTCATGAAACGGTTCCGCACCCCGCGCGGGGCGCAGACCTGGGAAGTCCCCCTGCACACGCCGGACATTCTGGCGTCCGGGCAAGCCGTCTGGGCCTGCGTGCGGGCCTATCAACTGACCGGAGACCGCAGCCATCTGGCCGAAGCCCGCCGCTGGGCCGTCACGGGACTGCCGTTTGTCTACCAGTGGTCCAATCAACCGATCATGCGCTACGCCACCACGCCCGTGTACGGCGCCACGCACTGGAAAGCCCCCAACTGGATCGGCTTGCCCGTGCAGTGGTGCGGCACCGTGTACGCCTACGGCCTGCTGTTGCTCGCGCCGTACGACGACACGCTGGATTGGAGGCAAGTCGCCGAAGGCATTCTGATTTGCGGCGAACAGATGCAGTACCCCGACGGCCCCTCCGTGGGCTGCTTGCCGGACGTTTTTGAGTTGAAGAGCCAGCGCCGCCGCCCCGCCGACATCAACCCCGGCGCACTGGTCAGCCTGCGGTTGCTGGTCGCCGGAAAACTGGACAACCTGTCCGTCGCCGCCGACGGCCGACACCGCGTCGTGTCCCCGTTCCCTGTCACGCTCCGCGACGGCGCGGCTCGCATCGCGGCCCAGCCCGGCGCCAAGTACCAGGTCCTGATCGACGGCGCCCGGATCACCGACGTCACGTCCCAGGGCCAGGATGCGATTCCGCTGGACGCGGGAACTCCTCGGCGGTAAGGCGGCCAGAATCCCGCCGGCCAGGTTCCGACTCCGTTTGCGAGGCTTCGCGGGACCGACGAATACCTGCGCCAACGCGATGAGGCTGCCGACAAAACGCTTCGCAGGATTGAATCGTCCCAGCCACGGCGGGAGAACTTGGGAGAACTCCTCGTGGCCCGCGCCAAGGCGAAAGGATCATCAGGCCGTCACTTCGTGGCTGCCTGCAGGCCGAGTCCTGCCGCCTCCAGATCGGCCAGGACGCGCGGGCCGACGCGGTAGTACATGGAAAAACCCTTGCCGTAGCCGCTGCCGCCGGCGCTGCGTGGGAGGGCTTCGGCCAGCACCCGGCGGAAACGCTCGTCGCGGGTCCAGAGGTACGCGCGGGCGATCCCTTCGACCATCAACGGCGACGCGCCGGGACGGTAACCCGTCTTGGGACAGGACGTGTAGCGAAACCCCTGGACCTCGTCGGAGTACGTCTCGTCCAAGAGATAATGCGCCCCCGCGATGATCGACTGCTTGACGCGCTCATCGCCGGTCACGTCGTGGTAGTATTTCAGCCCGGACAGCAGCACGGCGACCATGAACCCGGCGTTGCCGCGGTGCCGCGGTTCGCACTCGCAGTGGCCCGGCACCATCATCCGCGACCAGCCGCCTTGCTGGAACGGCTTGCGGCCGGCGGCCTGATAGTCGGGCAGGGGCCGAGGCGACTTGTCCTGCGCCTCCAGCACCCGCTCGACCACCACGCGGGCGGCGTTCAAGTAGTACGGATCGCCCGTGGCGTGGTAGGCCGAAGCCATCATGATCAGGTGCCAGCCGGGGACGCGGCAATCGAAGAAGTCGTAGGGCCGGCCCAGATCGCGGCCGGCAAAGAAGTCGGCCACCGCACAGCCCGTTTCGTAGGAGCGCCGGTCGCCGGTCAGGAAATAATGGCCGAAATGCCCTTCGGCCCAGGCGTGGGAGACGGAAAACCCGCCGTGGGCGAAACCCAAAAAGCCGGGCACCGCCTGGTCGTAGTAATCGCCGACGTGGCCGATCACGTGGATGTTGACACCGCCAATTTGCCGCGGATCGGCCGCTGCATGGACGGTGTCCACGTCGCGGTTGTGCAACTCGGTGGCATGGGCCAGGAAAAAGGCGTCGGGGTTGCCGGAGCGCACGTATTCCAGCAGCAGTGCGTGCTGGGTGTCGTACTCGACGTTACCCCAATTCGTCCCGCGCTCGCCGTACCAGTCGCCGTAGTTGAGCATTCCGTAGTCGCGCTGCCGCTGGCGGGTCTGTTCGTACGCCTTGAGGTTCCGCTCGATCGCGGCCTCGTAGACCGTGAACCGCTCCGGGTTTCGCGGAGCGACGTCGTAGAACGCCCGGCTGCGGCAGTAGACGTCGGCTGGTGCGGTGGCCAGCAGCGGCCGCTGGAACAGGGCGCAAACCGCGGCGTGCTCGGCGGACGGGGCGAGCCAGAGCAGCAGTTCGTGCGTCTTGGACATGCCTCGTTTCAGCCGGTAGCGGCCCTCGCGCAGGTAAAAGTACAGGTGGTGCCCTTCCTTCTCGAAAGGGAACTTGTCGTACGTGCCCTCGGAAAACGCCGGACAAAGGTCGATCTCGACCGCATCCTCGGCGAGCCGGAAGGCTTTGGGGTAGTTCTGCCAGAAATCGCGCACCGCCACCGCGCCGCCACGCGGGCCGGAACCGACGAGACTGCCGATGACGCGGCCCTTGCGCGCCTGGATTCCGGCCGGGTCGGCCGCGACGGTGTCGTCGAACATCTGATACACGCTGGGGACGGTGTCGCCCAGTTCGATCGACGGACCGTCGACCAAAGACGCCGTCCAAACGCTGTCAGTGATCGGCACCCGGTAGCTCAACCGCTTCAACGCCGTGAACCGTTCCGGCCCATCGACGACCAGCGTGTGGTGCAGCCGAATCCACGGCAATCCGCGGTAGGCCTCGATCCGCTGCTCGATGCGTGCCAGGTGCGCGCCCTTCGCGTCGCGCAGCGGGGAGACTGTCTTTACCACCGTCCGGATCGGTCCCGACTGCTCAACTTGCAACGTGCCATCGCCGGGCAGGAACGTCCGGCCTTGCGGGTCCTCGGCCACGGTGCGGGCCAGAGCGTTGTCGGCGAAGCCGCGCTGCTCCCCCGCGGAGATGGCCGCCAACTTGCCCTGACGATCGATCTGCAGGTTCAAGGTTCCCGTGGTGATCTGCACGCCTTCGGCCGATTGTCTGACGGTCAGCCCTGCGGCCGTCTCCGCCCGTCGCACTTTCGGGCCGCACTCCAAGCGGTATTCGGCCTGCCCGGCGGCCGGAGCCGAGGCCAGGAACGTGACCAGCAGCCATTTGACGCTGCCGTCCGGCCAGCGGGCGGTGAGCTGCACCTGGGCCGGCACCTCTTCTGCGCCGTACAGCAGCCGCACCTGGTCGGCGCTGCTCAGCGTGCCCTGGGCAAAGGGAACGCCCGTGGTGATCGGCCACTGGTCCGCGGCAAAGGCGTGCGGATTGCGCACCGCCAGCGGAATCGTGAAGGTGTCCTCGCGCAGCGCCGGCACGACCGGCGGAACTGCACGAAACGTAAAATCGTCGCTGCCCACGGCCGTGCCGTCCGGTCCGACACCAAGCGCCCGACCGTGATAAGTCTTGGCCGGGTCCAGCCCTTCCAGCACCACGCGATGGACCAGGCACAGCGGGGCGTCGCCAGCTGTCTGACCGTATTCGGCATTCAGCCCGTACTCCAATCGCGTCGGGCTAGGCCAGGTCGTGGTCCAGGAAATCGTCACGACGCCCGGCCGGCCGACGGGGGCGACCACGGTGACATTCTCTACGGCGGCCCGGACCTGGCGGACTTCCGGGAGCTGGGGCAGGAAGACCAAATTGGCGATGCCGAACCGGCCCTGGCCTCCCAGCGTGCGGAGTTCCACACGCTCGCCGCCGCGGAATTCCTGCGGCGCGCTGAGCCAGTACAGCCAGGTACGGTTGTTGTTCTCGCGCGCGACCGCCACGCCGCGAAACTCGTCTTGCACATAGAACCCCAGCCGCTCGGCGTTGCTGTCGTCGTACATCAGGAAGCCGACGTGATACTTGCCCGCCTGCGGAGCGGCCGTCCAGACGGCCCCCTTGGGAGCCGTGAGTTTCAGGTGCGGCCAGCGGTGGGTGGTCTGCAGATCGACCTCGAAGCCCTCGGTCTGCAGCCGGTCGTGCGGGACGACGATCACGCCTGGGGCGGCCAACGTAGCGTGCAGCAGGTCCTCGCCAAACGTGGCCGAGACACCGTGGTTCTCCAGGTAGTCCACGGGGCGCACCAGCTTCGGCCGGTCCGACAGCGGGATCTTGGCGACCGTGGCCTTCCCACCGGAATCGCTCATCCGCGGCGACGGCTTGTCGCCGGTCGTCGTCGTATGGCAAAGCACGTACAGCCCGTAGCGGACGCCGTCCCCGTCGCGGCTCAACTGCACGTCGGCCGAGAGCAGCACCGCGTTGCCGCTGACCAGATGCCGGACGACGGGGCCCGGCGTCTGCTGCCCGTCGGCCGAGTAGGCGCTGGAACTGCCGCGGTCTGCGACCACGCTCAGCATGTAGTCGGTTCCCGCGATGCCGCTGCCCGGCGATTTGCGCCCCGTGGCCGCGTCGTGGTCCGCGTCGACGTACAAGTGCAGCACGGTATCGGCCAGCCGGGGCGACTGGGCAAACGTGACCCGCCACAGGCAACGGTCGCCGCCGACGTGGCAAAACTCGACCCGCGTAAAATCCTTGCTGGCGTCGTAACCCTCGCGAGCCCGTGCCGTCGCCGCCGGTGGTTCGTCGTCAAGGATTGCCTGCAAGCGTTCAGGCGATTGCGGATCCGTGCCCAAGATGTCCTCTTGGGCGTCGTCGAGGCCGTCCCTATCAGCATCCGGCTCCGCGGCCAAGAGCAGTGCCGGCAGGAGGGCAAACACAGCAACGGTCGTCCAGCGCAGTAACATGGCGAGTCTCCTTGAACTGACTGTCTCACTGCCACAGGTTCGTCTTGGCTCCTGGCGAGCGGCGGGCGTGAGCCCGCCGGTTTTCTCTGGTCCTGGCCGGCCAGCGCCAAAGCAACCGGTGGGCTCACGCCCACCGCTCGCCGAGGGCAGTCGATCGGGCTGCTACTCAAACGCCGCGGGCACGGGCGGCAGGTCTCGGCTCCCGACGAGCGGCGGGCGTGAGCCCGCCGGTTTTCCCCGACCCTGGCCGGCCAGCGTCAAAGCAACCGGTGGGCTCACGCCCACCGCTCGCCGAGGGCAGTCGATCGGGCTGCTATTCAAACGCAGCCGGCACCGGCGGCAGGTCTTTGGTCAACACGGCGGGAGTCAACCGGCCGGCTTTCGACGCGTCAAACGGCTGGAATCCCAGCTTCAGCGCGGGCGAATCGGGTTTCAGCCGGAAATCGTCCTGCTTCGCATCGACAAAGCCGGGATCGGCGATAATCGAATGCTGGTCCTGCTTCCGCTTCTGCTGCCACTGTTCGAGCGTCAGGCCGCCGAAAAAGGTGACCGGCTTCTGGCCCGCGCTGAAGTACAGGTTGTAGTCCATCCGGAAATTGTCGTCCCGCCAGTTCGAGCCTTGCAGCGGGCTGTCGTTGTCCCAGTACACAATGTTTCGCTCGAACCAGAACGAGATGTGCTCTTCGGTGCGTGACCGCTGCAGCTGCTGCTCGCCGTTGAACGCCAGGATGTTGTTCTCGATGCGGTTCTCTTTGCCGTAATGCTGGTGGAACCCGGCTCGCGAGCAGCGGTAGACCAGGTTGTTCTTCATCACAATCCCGCTCGACCCCTCGTCCGTGTACAAGCCCCAGCCGCCGTAGTCGAACGAAGTCACGTCGTGGAAACGGTTGTCGTGGATCACGGTGCCGGGCGAGATGCCCAGGGTGTAGATGCAGCCCATGTCGCTCAGCACGCCCTGGCCAATCCGGTACGCGTGATTAAACCCGATGTCGTTGTGGTGCGCCCGGCTCTGGGCGTAGCCCCAGACCCAGCCGACCGAAAAGGCAGAGTAGTAGAAGTCGTACACGTCGTTGTGCTCGACCACGTTGTACGGCGAGTGGCCGATCCAGACGCCGATGGCCGCCGAGTGCAACCGGCCGCCGTGCGCGATGCGGCAATTGCGGATCGTCTGGTGCGAGACCAACGCCTCGTCGTCTTTCGGCGGGGCCAGCGTGTCGCCCCACTCGGCCGGCAACGCGCTGCCGATCTTGACGCCGCCCGCGCCCAGGTCGAACAGCTCGCAGCTCTCGAGCCGGTTGTGCTGGCAGCCGGGGCCGAAGGCCACCGCGTACTCGCCCGTATGCCGCACCGCGCAGTTCTCGAACACCACGTGGCGCGTCGCCGTGGCGGCCACCGCGGCCCCCAAGTTGACTTCGGCCTGCGGGAACGACTGGCCCTCGGGCGGCGTGGTCCAGTTGCTGTGCGCAAAACTCAGGCCCCGCAACTGGACGTGCTGGACCCACCGCCGCTGAGCCAGGTCGCCGGCCAGCAGCACCAGGTACCGCAGCCGCGGCGCTACGACGGCCGTCTGCTGCGGATCTTCGCCCGGCTTGGGCAGGTAGGTCAGCCTTCCGCTGGGCCGATCCAAGTACCACTCGCCGGGTTCGGTCAACGCTTCCTTGACATTCACGGCCAGGTAGCGATGGCCCTTGTGGAACGCTGTCCAGGAACTGGTGCCGGTCGTGCGACCGATGACCGTGACCGTCTTTTGTTCCGGATCGATCGAGGCGATGGGCAATCGCGAGGCGGTCCAGGAATGAAACGGCATGACCTCCACGTCGTTCAAGTTGGCCCACCCGGCGTCGAGTTCGCCTTCGCCAAAACCGAACCGGTCGAAGCCCTTGCCCGCCGCTTTCGGCGTCGAATCGCCCTGTTTGGCGATCTTGAAGTAGCCCTGCTTCGGCAGCCGCGGCCGGAACCGACGCTGGTCCCCGACGAACAACTGGCAAAAATGCCATTTGCCGTCCTTCACTTCCGGCAGATCGACGGACCAGCGGCCGGGCGGGTCCGTCTTCCAGCCCGTGATCGGCCGGCCGCCGGAAAACACGGGGCGTTCGTCGCCAAAGGCCTGGTAGACGACCGGCGCCTTCTCGGTCCCGGAATCGTCCGGACCGAAGGAGATCGGGGACTGCAGCCAGTACGTGCCGCCGCGAATCGCGACGACGATGGCAGCGTCGCGTTCCGCCTGGGACTTCTTTAATTCGCGGACCGCCTGCTGGGCACGCTCGAAGCTGGCGAACGGCCCGTCGCTCTTGTCCGCTTTGGGCTCCGCGAGCTTGCCCGACCACCGGTCGTTGCCGTTGGCGGCCACAAAGAAATCCGGCGGGGCAGCCTGCGACAGCGCGCACAGGAACATCAGTCCTGCGGCCGCAAACGGAACGACCGCGTGACGTAGGGGACAAAGACGCTGGGTCATGATGGCGATCTCCTGGGGTGAGGGTGTGGGGCAGGAAACATCCGGGGTAAGGCAGCAAGAGCCGACAGGAAGATGGGGGGACAGAAAAAGGAGCGGAACGAGTTCGTCGCGGGTCTTCCGTCTCCTCTCTTCTCTCTCCAGCCTTTCTGGCAGCTCTCCCGTTTCTCTCTAGGCAATCGTGTTGTGGACGTTATGCGCGTCGCAGTTCGTGGGCCGCGAACAGCAGGGCGCGCGTGACGTGGTAAGCGGCCTTCCACGGCGTGGCCTTGTTCACGCGCAACGGCTTGCCGTCCGGCCTAACCGTCTCGTAACAACCGCCGTACTGGTCATCGATCATGTGCTTGCGGAAAAAGGCCCAAATTTCCGTGAACCGCTGGAAGTAATCCGCCTTCTGCGGCGCGAGCCGCGCGGCGGTCAGCAATCCGTTCAAGCCCTCGACCTGGACCCACCAGACCTTGTCGATCCGCGTCGGCGCTCCCGTGGGCGGGCCTTCGTCGGCGAATCCGCCGTGCGTTTTATCCCAGCCCCAGCAAAGGGCCTGATCGACGGTCCGCAACGCGGTGCGGCGGGTCGCTTCCGCGTCGTGGCGGTGCAACGCTTCGGCGGCTTCTTCCAGCAGGTACGCGATCTCCAGTTGATGTCCGAACGAGCCGCGTTCGTCGTGGGGTTGGAAATTCCGCGCCGCGAACATGTTCAAATGACCGCCCGGCAACACGATCTTGTCCCGCACGATCTCGAACACTTCCTGCAACCGCGCGGTCAGTCGTGCGTCGTCCCACACGCGCCGCAGAGCGGTCAGCGCTTCCAGGAGATGGATATGGGCGTTCATCGACTTGAAGCCCACTTGGCCGATAACCGGCAGACCGCGGGCCGGCGACTCGGCGGGCACGTCCGCGGCGACGGCTTGGCCGTCTGCGGTCAAGTGCTCGAAATAGCCGCCATGCCGGCCGTCGTGCGCGTGGGCGTCCAGCCACTGGAAGGCGGACTTGCCAAGCTCCAGGGCATCGCCATCGCCGGACGCCTGGCTGACTGCCGCCGCCGCGTAGATGCCGAAGGCGTAGCTGTACAGCTGCTTCCAAGGCATCTTGTCCGTCATGGGTCGCCCATCACTGTCCGTGCGGTCGAAGAAGCCCCCGCGCTGGGCGTCCCACATCTTGTCCGCCAGAAACCGCAGGCCGTGCCGAGCGTACGGCAGGTACTCGCCCTTTCGTTGCGGGTAGGCCAACGCGACGGCCGCTGCGGTCCAGGTCTGGCGGGCCTGGTAGACGAGGAACTTCGAGTCGGTCGGGCCGCGCGTCCAGGCGCGGGAAAAATGCTCGTGAAAGCCGCCGCGCTGCGTGTCCAGGCACCGCGGATACCACGCCTCGAGCACCTTGTCCCACATGACTCGCTCGATTTCGTCGGCCAACTGGCCGCGAATCGTGTTTCCGCCGTCGGCGGCCAGGACGGTGCGTTTCGCCCAGAATCCAGCGCACGAGAGGGCCGCGGCGGCGTGGCCCAACGACCGCAGTGCGTGACGTCGAGTCAGCTTCGCCGCGTCCTGATTCGCTCCGAAACTTCGGTCTGTCTCCGTCATTTCAGCTCGCCCTTGTCGTACCGTTCCCAGAACGTTGCCGGGGGCATTTTGTCGTCGGCCGTGTCGTCGAACCGGGTGCCCAACTCCTGCAAGCTCGCCATCTTGCGCACTGCATCGAGGCCCTTGGTGATCTTGCCGGGCGTGAAGATCAGCCGCGTCAGTTGCGACGAGCCGATCGGCGTCAGGTCGGTGACTTCGGCTCCGCCGATGTGCAGCCGCTGCAACGGATGGCCCTCGAGCGGACCCAGGTCGGCCACCGGCGTGTCCTGCAGAGTCAAGCTGACCAGCGGCACGCGGCGCAGCGGCGCGATGTCCGCCACCGGACAGCCGGTCAGCCACAGCATCCCGATCGGGCATTCGGCCAGCGGCGCGAGATCCTTGACCGGAGTGCCTAACAGGTTCAATTCCTCCAGCGGAGCGCCGCGGAGCGGCCCCAGGTTTTCGACCCGCGTGCGGCTCAAGTACAGCTTCCGCAACGGCATGCCGCGCAAGGCCGAGATATCCGCCAGTCGCTGGTTGTCCTCCAGGTACAGTTCCACCAACGGAAGTCCCGCCAAGGGGCTCGCATCGGCGATGTCGCACTTGGACAGGTCCAGGACGCCGATCCGCTGGCGGGCCAGCGGGCTGATGTCCTTGACGTTCGGGTCGTTGATGGCGAGTGCCAGCAAATCCGCAGAGATGGGCTCCATCTGCATCTGGCCACTGAAGCCGGGATTTCTTTCTTTCAACGCTTCCGCCAGCTGTTCGGGAGTGGCGATCGTTGGCGGTCGAATCGCGGCCGGTTCGCCTCCACGATCAGCCAGTTTCCCGGCAGCGGAATCCACGGAAGACGGGGCCGCCGCCTCGGTCTGCGGTGGATTGTCCGCGGACGCGGGTTGCACGTCGCGTCCCGCTGGACGGGGCGCGGAAGACGGCTGCCCGCAACCGGAAGCAAACAAGGCCAACAAGAGAACGAAAACAAGGCTCGTGTTCTTCAACAAAGGTCGCTCCCGCAGCAAAGGTAAACCATCGTACGAGAAAGAACCGTCCGATTGCCCGTGAGCGGCCAGTCGCTCGCCGCCCGTTTGGCGGCTGATCCGGTACCGCTGGCTAGCGCCAATCCGCTCAGCGATCTCTCGAACGATGCCCAGCAGCCTGCAACCGGGGAAACGCAACCGAGGCTCTACAGGCCCTGCTGGCGTCGGATGAGCCTACCACCGCAGCGCGGCCAGGTCAATTAGCGATGACAGGCCCGACGGAACCCTGCGGCCCGCGGCAAGGTTGCGCGTATCCGTCTGCTCTGCCATCTGGCAGCCGGCGTCCAGCTGCGGTAGATTGATGCGTCACCGGATGGAAACCGGAAATCCTCGAACAGCGGCAGAAGCGTGGACCTGAATCTGAAAAACCGTGTGGCCATCGTGACCGGCGGCTCGCGCGGCTTGGGCCGGGCGATCTGCCTGGGCTTGGCGGCTGAAGGAGCGCACGTCGCCATCAGCTACCTGCGCGACCCGGACGCCAAGATCGACCTGAGCGACGAAGCGGCGGAGTTGGCCAAGGTGATCCGCGCGGGACATGCCGTGAAGGCCTTGCCCGTGGGCGGCGATGTGGCCCAAGCGGCCGATGTCGCGCGGCTGTTCGCAGCGGCCGAACGCGAATTGGGCCCGGTCGACATCCTGGTCAACAACGCCGGCGTCTGGCCCACGGCCTTCGTGCGGGACATGAGCCAGGCCGAATTCACCCGCGTGTTGCAGATCAACCTGGTGGGCGCTTTCCTGACGTGCCGAGAAGCCGTCCGCCGCTGGCTGGCGGCCAACCGCCCCGGCAGGATTGTGAACATCACGTCGCAGGCGGCCTTTCACGGCGCAACCAGCGGCCATGCCCATTATGCCGCGTCGAAAGCCGGTCTGGTCAGCTTCAGCGTCTCGCTGGCCCGCGAAGTGGCCCCACACGGCATCCACGTCAACCTGGTGGCGCCCGGCATGATGCGGACCGACATGGCCCGCGACGCGCTGGCGGCCAACGAGCAACGATACCTGGAACGCATCCCGCTGGGCCGCGTGGCAGAGGCATCCGAAGTCGCCGACGTGGTCGTGTTCCTGGCCTCGGACCGGGCCAAGTACATGACCGGCGCAACGGTCGATGTAACCGGAGGCATGCTGATGCGCTGACCAGGTACCGTCCGGGCTCTCCGTCCCATTCGGCGCACCAATCCGATTCGTCCCATCAACCCTTTCCCCCCTTAACGAAAAGCACCATTCCCCATGCTGGTAACCTTGCGTGAAGTGTTAGGCGACGCCCGAACCAACGGCTATGCCCTGCCCGCGTTCGATTTCAGTGAAGACGTCATGGCCCGAACCATTTTGGAAACGTCGGAGGATCTGCGGGCGCCGGTGATTCTGATGGCGCTGGAATTGGACCTGAATTCGCACGACGGCAACGGGTGGATCTACCAGTCGGGCCTGGTCCGCGCCGTGGCCCGTCATCATCGCCTGCCGATCGTTTTGCACTTGGACCATGCCAGCAGCCTGGAGGCAATCCAGAAGGGCCTGGACCTCGGCTTCTCGTCCGTCATGATCGACGGCTCCGCCTTGCCCTTTGAGGAAAACGTCCGCCTCACGCGGGCTGCCGTGGAAATGGCCAAGCCATTCGGCGCGAGCGTGGAAGCCGAACTTGGTCTGGTCGGGGGGATGGACTTGCGGGACGAGGTCTGCGCAGAGAACGTGCTGACCGATCCGGCCCAGGTCACGGAGTTCGTCGAGCGCACGGGCGTGGACGCGCTGGCGGTGTCCATCGGCACGTCGCACGGCGTGTACCGTTCGCTGCCCAACTTGAACATCGAACGGCTGAAGCAATTGAACGCAGCCAGCGCCGTGCCGCTGGTGCTGCACGGCGGCTCGGGAACGCCGGTGGACCAGATCCAGGAAGCGGTGCGGCACGGGATCTGTAAACTCAATTTGTACGCCGACATGCGGATCGCCATGTTCACCGGCATGAAGGAGTCGGTGACGACGATGGATCGGATCGACCCGCTGCCGCTGGAGATGTTCGGCCCCATCCGACAACACTTGGCCGTTGCAGTCGCCGACAAGATCCGTATGCTGGGGGCAGAGAACCGGGTGTGAATTCAGTGCCGTGAAAGGGGTCAGGCTTACAGAATTCAATTCTGGTCGAGCAAGGTGTTTGCCCTGTGGCTCGACTTGGCATCGGCCAGAATTGAATTCTGTAAGCCTGAGCCCAGCGTGGGGAGGCAATCATGCGTCTGCTGATGATGGGCACCGGACCGTTTGCCGTTCCGGCGTTCGCGTCGCTGCTGGATTCGGAGCACGAAGTGGTGGCGCTGGTCGCGCGGCCGGTCCCGCCACCAAAGGGCCGCGTCAAACTGCCGCTGGCCCCGATGCGCGACCTGGCCGCCCAGCGCGGCGTGCGGATTCTGGAGCCCGACGATATCAACGCCGAGGATTCCTGCCGGGCCCTGGCGGCGCTCGATTTTCAACTGCTGGTCGCCTGTGATTACGGACAGATCCTGAAGGCCGGGACGCTGGCCATCTCGCCGCTGGGCGGCATCAACCTGCACGCTTCGCTGTTGCCCAAGTACCGCGGCGCGGCGCCGATCAACTGGGCGATCTTTCACGGGGACACGGAAACGGGCGTAAGCGTGATCCACATGACGGCGCGGCTGGACAGCGGACCGTGCCTGGTGCAGCGCCGCACTGCGATCGGCCCTGACGAAGACGCGGTCGAACTGGAACGGCGACTGTCGGAACTCGGTGTCGCGGCCGTCCAGGAAGCGCTCGGCCAGATCGAACGCTGGGACGGCCAATCGCCGTTGGGCACTCCCCAGAATCCTGCGGCCGTGACGAAAGCCCCGCGATTGAAGAAGACCGACGGCGAGGTCGATTGGACGCGATCCGCGCAGCAGATCGCGAATCAAGTCCGGGCCCTGAAGCCGTGGCCCGGCACGTTCTCGACGTGGCGGCGGCCCCAGGGCGAGTCCTTGCGGCTGATCCTGGATCACGTCTCGGTGGCGGCCGACACGGATCGCACGGGCCAGCCAGGCGATGTCGTGCTGGCCGGCAAATCCCGGCTGCTGGTCGCCACCGGTGGCGGCCTGTTGTCGCTGGACCGGGTCCAGCCGGCCGGCAAACGGGCGATGGCCGTCGACGAATTCCTCCGCGGCCACGGCGTGACCGTCGGCGACCGGTTCTCGACGTAGTACGCGGTGATGCAAACAGAAAGTGGTTAGGAACGAACAGTTGTCGGATCGAACCCCGGAAAGACCTGCAGGAGAATTGCCATGCAATCGCCAAATCGTAGAACGTTTCTAAAGTCGTCGGCCGTGACGGGTGCCGCGGTGTTTGCCGCGCCGGCCGTGGTCCGCGCGCAGGCTAGTCCCAACGAGCGCCTTCGCGTCGCCGTGATCGGTTTGGGCGGCCGCGGACGCGTGTGCCATTGCGGAGCCTTACGGGAACTGGCCAAAGACAACGTGGAGATCGTCGCCTTGAGCGATTGCGACCAGCGGCGGCTGAACGCGACCGCCGCGGAGCAGGAAAAGTTCTCCGGCAAACGGCCGCTCACGGCGGCGGACCCGCGGACGCTGCTGGACGACAAGTCGATCGACGCAGTGGCCATCGCCACCCCGGATCATTGGCACGCGCTGCAGACCATTCTGGCCTGCCAGGCCGGCAAGGACGTGTACTGCGAGAAGCCCGGTTCGCACAACATCTTCGAGGGCCGTCAAATGGTCGCGGCGGCCCGCAAATACAACCGCATCGTCCAGCACGGGACGCAGTGCCGGTCGAGCCCGAATATCCGCGAAGGCATCCAGAAGCTGCGCGCAGGCGTGATCGGCCGGATCTACATGGCCCGGGCGATCGCGTACAAGGTCAAGGCGGGCGGCAAGAACCAATTCGGCCCGACGCCGCCGGAACTGAATTGGGACCTGTGGCTCGGACCCGCGCCGCAGAAGCCCTACAACCAGCTGGCCATCTACCGCTGGCGGTTCCTGAAAGACTACGGCAGCGGCCAAACGGGCGACCAAGGCGTGCACGAGTTGGATATTCTGCGCTGGGGCCTGGGAATCGACACGCACCCGGTCAAGGTCCAGGCGATGGGCGCGATGAACTTGTTCCATCCCGCCAGCGACGAGGACACGTTTACGAACCTGACGTTCTCGTGCCAGTACGGCGGCGGCGAAGTGATGGTGACGTTCGAGACGCGGGACGGGTACACCAACGACGAAGCCGGGATGGGGATCACCTACCCGTTCGTCGATCACCAGAACGTCGTCGGCGTGATCTTCTACGGCACGGAGGGCTACATGATCTTTCCGGACTACTCCAGCTATCACACGTTCCTGGGCCGCAAGCGGGAACGCGGTCCGAGCGCTCAGCAAGCCGGCGAGCCGATGATGGACACGCCGCACTTCGCCAATTGGATCTCCGCGGTGCGCAGCCGCAAGCGGGAAGACCTGTTCGCGGAGATCGAGCAAGGCCATCTGTCGTCCGCAATCTGCCACCTGGCCAACATCTCCGCGACCGTGGGCCGGACGCTGACGTTCGATCCGCAGACGGAACGGTTCGTCGGCGACGACGAAGCGAATCAGCTTGTGAAGCCGCCGTACCGCGCTCCCTACGTGGTGCCGGAGACGGTGTGACTTGCGAGGTCAAGGCGGTGCTGGCAGGAAAATGGAGGCAGAAAAAAGGGCGGAAGCCGCGGTTTCCTTGCCACCATTTTTCTGTCGGCTGTCTGAAGGCCGGACGGCAACGGGCTGCAGGGAAAGGGAAAAAGGGAAGCTGGATGGATGCAAATGGTCTCCAGTTGGCAATTCGCCAGATCGAATTTGCCCGCGCTTACACATTGAGTCTGCTGGACGGCCTGAGCGACGACGACTGGTTTCGGCGGCCGGCCGAAGCGGTTACGCACATCGCCTGGCAGATCGGACACCTGGCGATGGCGGAGTACGGGTTGTGCCTGTTCCGCCTCCGCGGCCGGCAGCCGGAGGATCTGGAGCTGATGTCCAGCAAGTTCCGCAAGCAGTTCAGCAAAGGCTCGCAGCCCGACCCGGAGCCGGCCAACAACCCAACGCCCGCGGAACTCCGTCAGGTTCTGGATCGCGTCCATCAGCAGGCTCTCAGCGAACTGGCCGCTTGCGCGGAAGAGCGATTGGCGGAGCCGATCGACGAACCCTACGCGGTCACGCCCACCAAGCTGGGCGCGTTGTTCTTTTGTTCGCACCACGAAATGCTGCACGCGGGCCAGATCGGGCTGCTCCGGCGGTTGATGGGCAAGTCGCCCGTGCGATAGGCGGAAACGTTAGGGTCGCGGAGTGACACGGCCACGGCCCTGATCACAGGTCGGGATTCGAGGCTGCTGATCGGGGCGGTGATGCAACCTCGACGAGCCGGCGAAGCCATGCGGCAATGTCGGGAATGCTGCGTACCGGCCGATCAGGGTGCAACGATTCCTCGGCGACATCCAGACAGAAGGCGACAACTTCGGCACGCGGCAGGGCGGTGGGTATCTGCTGCCCCGTCTTTCGGAGAAACCACAATGCCGACAGCAGTGCAGTACGCTTGGTCCCATCCATAAACGGATGGCTCTTGATCAACGAGTGGAATAGGGCAGCGGCTTGCTCGAATGGCGTCTCGTACAGGGGCTGGCCGCCAAACGTGGCAAATGGGCGGGCGCAAGCCGCGTGCAACATCTGGGCATCTCTCAGGCCGGGCATGCCACCCGTGCTGCCGATGACTTCATCGTGGATTTCGTAGACACTCAACACGAGTTCGGCCACGTCGTCGCGACCACCAGCGGTGCTCATCGCCGCGCCAGCTCCTCGAACAAAGGCCGGTTTGCGTCGATCAGGCTCCGAGCGAAGTTCGCAGCCTCTCCCGCAGTAGACGGGGAGAACGGGATCTTTCCCTCTCGTGCGGTAAACTCCAGCGCCGCCAGGGCGATCTGCTGCGCCTGCTCCTCGTCAATGTGCCGCGCTGCCAACGCATGAGCGAGTCGAGGCGGCAATTCGAGCGTTAACCTGGTCATCGGACGGAAGCCTCTTGGTTACGCGTGGACGCGGGCGAAGTCACTCCTACCAAGAATAACGCCACAGAGCAGAGGAGTCTACCGGATATATTGTCCACGAGTACGTGCCGCTCGAATGCCAGGCAGTGCATGAAACGGGAGATTCGGGTATGCTTGGGATCGCGATCGACCATAGCGTGTCGGGCATGCTTCCGCTACAATTCTCCCCGTTGGACGAATCACCCCTTCTAGAACGATTTGGGACATCGATGACCGACATGACCGCTGCCAAGACGTTTGATCCGTTTGGAGCCCGTGGCACCTTTGAGACCGGTGCCGGTCCGGCTGGGATCTATCGGCTGGCCAAGCTGGAACAACTCGGATTGGGGCAGGTCAGCCGGCTGCCCTACTCGATCCGCGTGCTGCTGGAGGCCGTGCTGCGGACCTGTGACGGCTACGAAGTGACCGAAGAGGACGTCAAGAACCTCGCCGCTTGGAAAGCGGAGGCGGTCGCCGAAATCGAAATCCCGTTCAAGCCCGCCCGCGTCGTGCTGCAGGATTTCACCGGCGTTCCGGCCGTGGTGGATCTGGCCGCGATGCGCAGCGCCATGCGGCGACTGGGCGGCGACCCGAAGAAGATCAATCCGTTGATCCCGGTCGACCTGGTCATCGACCACTCGGTCCAGGTCGACCGTTTTGGCAGCGACGACGCGCTGCAGGCCAACGTCCAACTGGAGTTCCAGCGAAACCGGGAGCGGTACGAGTTTCTGCGGTGGGGCCAGCGGGCGTTCCAGAACTTCCGCGCCGTGCCGCCGAACGTGGGCATCATCCACCAGGTCAATTTGGAATTCCTGGCCAAAGCCGTGTTCCTGGGACAGGATCGCCAGGGACCCGTGGCCTTTCCGGACACGCTGGTCGGCACCGACAGCCACACCACGATGATCAACGGCCTGGGCGTCGTCGGCTGGGGCGTCGGCGGCATCGAGGCCGAAGCGGTCATGCTGGGCCAGCCGCTGTACATGCTGATGCCCGAAGTCGTGGGCATGGAACTGACCGGCCAATTATCGCCCGGAGCGACCGCGACGGATTTGGTCCTGACCGTCACGGAGATCCTGCGGAAACAGGGCGTCGTGGGCAAGTTCGTGGAGTTCTTCGGCGCGGGCGTCTCGTCGATGTCGCTGGCGGATCGGGCCACGATTGCCAACATGGGGCCGGAATACGGAGCGACGATGGGTTTTTTCCCGATCGACGCCGAGACGCTGAACTACCTGCAGCGGACGGGGCGCACCGAACAGGAAGTGCGATTGGTCGAGCGGTACACCAAGGAACAGGGCCTGTTCCGCACCGACGACGCACCGGTGCCGACGTACACCAAGACGCTCACGCTGGACCTGGGCTCGGTCGAGCCGTGCCTGGCGGGGCCCAAACTCCCGTGGGATCGCGTGCCGCTGACGCGGGTCAAGTCGTCGTTTGCGGCGGCGTTGCGAGCGCCGCTGAAGCAAAAGGGATTCGCCCTCAACGACGAAGCGCTGGGCCGCAAGGCCACCGTGCCGGACAACGGAAGCACCGCCGAAATCGGCCACGGGGCGGTAGTCATCGCGGCCATCACCAGCTGTACGAACACCAGCAACCCGTCGGTGATGCTGGCGGCCGGACTGTTGGCCCAGAAGGCGGTTGCCCGCGGCTTGAAAGTCAAGCCGCATGTCAAAACCAGCCTTGCGCCGGGCTCGCGCGTCGTGCGGGATTACCTGGAAAAGGCGGGCCTGATCGATCCGCTGCGGCAGTTGGGCTTCCACATCGTGGGCTACGGCTGCACGACGTGCATCGGCAACACCGGTCCGCTGCCGGAGCCGGTGGCCAAGGCGGTGACGGAGGGCGATCTCGTGGCCGCGGCCGTGTTGAGCGGCAACCGCAATTTTGAGGGGCGCGTCGACAAGCGGGTCAAGGCCAGTTATTTGGCCAGCCCCCCGCTGGTCGTGGCCTACGCTTTGGCCGGTTCGACCGACGTCGATCTGACGACCGAGCCCATCGGCCGGGACCGCAACGGCGGCGAGGTGTTCCTGCGCGACATCTGGCCGACGCGCGAAGAGATCGAGGCGGCGGTGGCCCGGTCGATCGATCCGGAGATGTTCCAGGCTCGCTACGGCAATGTATTCGAGTGCAACGAGATGTGGAACAAGATCCCAGTGAACGAAGGCGACTTGTACGCTTGGGACGAGTCGAGCACGTACATTCAAGAGCCGCCGTTCCTGGCCGGCCTCACCACCGAAGTGCGGCTCATTCAGCCGATTCAAAACGCCCGCGTGCTGGCCGTGCTGGGCGACTCCGTGACCACCGACCACATCTCGCCGGCCGGTTCCATCGGCAAAGACAGCCCGGCAGGCAAGTACTTGATCGCCAACGGCGTCCAGCCGGCGGACTTCAACAGCTACGGCGCCCGCCGCGGCAACGACCGGGTGATGATCCGCGGCACGTTCGCCAACATCCGCATCCGCAACCAGTTGGCCGGCGGCAAGGAAGGCGGCTGGACGCGGCACTTGCCCGACGGCGAACTGTTGACGATCTACGATGCGGCGATGAAGTACCGCAAAACGGGCACGCCGCTGGTGATCCTGGCGGGCGCCGAGTACGGCACGGGCAGCAGCCGCGATTGGGCGGCCAAAGGCACCTTCCTGTTGGGCGTGCGCGCCGTGATCGCGACCAGCTACGAGCGCATCCACCGCAGCAATCTGGTTGGCATGGGCGTCTTGCCCTTGGAGTTCAAGCCGGGAGAAACGTGGCAGTCGCTCGGATTGACCGGGCAGGAGGAATACAGCATTGCGGGACTGGATGAACGCCTCCAGCCGCGTTCGACGATCCAGGTGACCGCCCGCGCTGCAGACGGCTCCGTGATGACCTTCTCCGCCCGCGTCCGCATCGACACGCCGGTCGAAATGGACTACTACCGCAACGGCGGGATTCTGCAGACGGTGCTGCGGAAACTGCTGGCGGACTGAGAATCGCCGCCTCCGCGCCGCGACATGCCAGCGGTCGCTTGTGGCGGCCACCGGGCAGAGAGCGATCGCCATCCTGCCGAGCGGCACAAGACCTTTACTCCGGTTCCGCCAGGCTCAGCAGCTGCGCGGGAAGGGATGGCCCTTTCGCTCACGAGGTGGTCCCTGTGCCGCTTGCCAAACACCATCAGGTGGCAGGGCGCGCCCGCTTCGCTGAAACCGAAAGCAAGTCGAAATCGCCACGTCCCAGCGTTTCGCTCGTTGCCGCAAGCGCGTTGCGAGCGAGTTTGTCCGAAGAGGGTTGTGCATGGCGCGGCGTGCGCCGTTGCTGGTCCGGGACGGCCAGGGCGCGGGCCTTGCCGCACGGAGGTCATCGCCGGCGAGGGACGCGGCTATCGAGGATCGGAAGCGACGCTGCCGCTTTCCTGCGCGGACTCGTTGCGGTTGCCAGACCGAATCCGGTTGGTGACGTCCTGGGCCTTCTCGCCAGCCAGATCCAGGTCTTCCTGGATGCGCTGCCGATCGATCGAAATGCGGATATTCGTCTTCTGCTCTTCGCGCACGTACGACACGCTGTACCAGTTGCGAAAATAGCCGATTACCGCCGCCACAAGGGCGAGCACCAGCAGTACTTCAAGGGCCTTTTTCATGGCTACCTCGCTCAGTCGCCGGCCACGCGGCCCGCCGTCCGCGTTGGTCTCCTTGCGTATCCGGACGCCGACGCGTCCCAACTGAGTTGGCCAGTCCCGGCTTTGCGCCGTGCCTCGCTAGTGCCAAACGGAATTCCGGCACTGTCCCGCGTCGTTTATCAAGTCACGATTTCGGTGCTGGGGTCAGGCTTACAGAATTCAATTTTGGCCGAGTTTGGTGCCAGCCACGTCGCATGACTCCGCTCGGCCAAAATTGAATTCTGTAAGCCTGACCCCATTTCGTGCGACCGTCGCATCATCGACGGCGACTTTTCGTGGCAGTCTTCCGCTGGGTGCTAGTGCCCTCCGGCAGTGTCGGTCGAGTGCAGCGAGTCGGCCTGGCTGAGCTTGGGCCACAGGAACCCGTAGCACGCGACGAAAACGAAGCACGCCATCGGCACGATGAAACCGCGGGACATGTCGTACAAGTCCGCCACGTGCCCCATCAGCTTTGGCAAGACGGCGCCGCCCATGATGGCCATGACGATGAAGGCGGATGCCTTCTTGGCCCGGACCCCTAGCCCGAAAATGCCCAACGCGAAGATCGTCGGGAACATGATGGACATGAAGAAGTAGCTCGCGAAAACGCACAGCACCGAAATCCAGCCCAGTTTCAGGAACACCAGAAAACACGCGATCACATTCAGCAAGCCGTACAAGCCCAGGATTTTGTGGGCCGCAAATTTCTTCAGCAGGCCCGCGCCCGAAAAACGCCCGATCAGGAAACAGATGAATCCGAGGGAGGCAAGATTGGAAGCGCCCTGGTCGCTGAGGCCCAGGATTCCGTCTCGGTAACCAATTTCGCTGGGGTACGCGTCCTTCAGCAGCAGACGGTTGAGACGGGCAGTGTCCTTGGCCGGCGATTCCACATCGAGCAGTTGCCGCGTTGTTTCGCTGAGGCTGACTCCGCGAAACCGCTCCCGGTCGTAGAGGAACTGCTTGTGGACGATCCCGTTCAGGTCTTGAGCCAGCGTGACCCGCAGGTGCGTGGAACCTGCTTCGGAACCGTCGTATTCAGCCAGCATCTTTTTGGTGCTGTCGGCCAGATTCCCGGCCAAAAACGCCGACACGGGGTCCGCCTTCTGCGTCAGCTTGCCCACCAAGGCGGGAAGATTCTGGAGATCGTCTTTGAGCAGCTTGGTTCTCACCTCGATCCAGTTCTTCGTCCGTTCCGCTTGCCACGAGGCGGGAATGGCGGGCATCTCCTCGGTCATATAGTTGATCAGGAAACTGAAAATGCCGGCCTGAGCTGCGACGTACAGAAACTGGGCCACGACGGCCAGCACGAAATGCGGATGCGCCCAAATCGAATGGGAGACGTTGGGCATCGCGTCATCCAGGTGATAGTCGTCCTCGGTCTTGATATCCGGTATGTAAGCCTTGTAGAACACGACCGCCAACAGCAGCACAACGACGGCGACAATGACGTAGGGGATGTACAGCGTCTCACTGCCAGTGCTTCTTCCGGCGGCGTCGGTCGAGTAAAAGAACACGCCCCCGATGATCGGCCCCAGAATCCAACCAACTCCGTTGCAGGACTGAGCCAGATTGATGCGCGTGGCGGCGTACCGCGGCGGCCCCAGCACCGTCGTGTAGGGATTCGCGATGGTCTCCAGGAAGGTGAGTCCGGCGGCGATGGCACACACGCCGGTGAGGTAAGCGATAAACGCCGTCGTCGCCGAGACGCGTCCAGCCTGGGCCAGGGCGTTGATTTGCGTCGCCGGCAGGAACCAGAATCCGCCCGCCGCGACCATCAGCAACCCCGTGATGATTCCACCCTTGTAGCCCAGCTTGACGGCCAGCCAACCGGCCGGCATGGCCATCAGGAAATACCCCAAGTAGTGCGCAAACTGGACCCAGGCCGATTGGGACTTGGTCAGTCCCAACTCGTCCTGAAAATGCTTGTCCATCACGTCGATCATGCCGTTGCACAATCCCCAGAGCAAGAACAAAGAACTGACGAGGATGAACGTCAGCATCAAGTTCCTGCCGTCGGCCATGACGAACATGCTGTGCTTCTGGGTGTCAGCGGAGGGCTGGTTAGTGCTCATGGTACGTTGGGGTCGAGCTGCGGTTTTGAAACTGGTGACTGGGTCTTGATTTCGTCCCCGGAGAGAGTCGTTCCAGTATCGGTGGCGGATTGCCGCGCGTCAATCCGCGATCGGCCCCTCGGACGGCAAGCTGTTGCGAATGCAGGGCCGGCGGGGGAGCCGTTACGGCGAGTAGCTCTTCAGAAACAGATAGCTCTCGTTGCGATGGTCGAAATCCCGGTCCGTCAGACCGACGTTGAGCCGCAGATCGGTATAGGTGTACTCTTCGAGCAGCACCAGTTTGCCGCCTTCCGTCTGGGGCCAATCGTACGCGGAGTAATGAACGGGCACGACAAGTTCGTCGTCAATCAGGATTCGGGCCGTTTTGTAGGCCAAGCCCTCTCCGCGGACTTTGTGCGCCACCTGCACCACCGTGCACGAGCGGCCATTGATCTTCGCCCCCTGCACGAGTTTGGCCTCGCAATTCTCGTTGCCGCGTTCCTGCTCGCCGTTCTCGATCAATCGCTTCGTCAGATTCAGCACGCCAATTTCCGTGATCGGATACCGGGTGTGCTGCATCGCGGCCGGACTGTCGGGCAGGAGCGAGGTGGTGATGTGCGCAAAGCGAGTCCCTCCGTTCCGCACAATCAATTTGCCCCCGTTTCGCCCCTCAACATAAATCACTTCCCGGCCCTTGACGCGATCCGGGCGCAGAAAACGGACGTACACACTGAATGGCTGGACGACACGCCCCTGTTCCTCCAACGGATGTCGAACCTTGACAAAGATCGTCTCGTAGCCCATCTGGCGGCCATCGACCCGTTCCCGCCGCGTCAAAATGCAGGTGTAATCGCGAATCGCCTCCTGGATGCGTTTTCGACCTTCATACGCAATTCGCAGGGCAGCTTCCAGCGGATCCTCGGGCGGCGGTTCTTCGTCCGCAGCCGGGAGAATCCCCGCGCCGCCCAGCGTCAGCGTCAGGAGAAAGCCGAGGAACATCAACGGACAGCGGGGCATACAAATCCACTCAAGTGCCAGGCAAGCGGGAGAAAGCGATCAGCCAGCAATGACATGCAGTTTATGGCCGATGGTGTTCGAGCACAAGCCTTGGGGAATTATAACCGTGAATTGGGTGAAGCGAGCCGTTTGGCTTTGCGATTGAGTCGTTTTTGTTTCTGTTTCTGCCTTCTGCCGCATCGAGATGCGCACTGCGCAAGGTCGCAGGATCGCGATTGGCATAACGCTTGCTTACGTTTAGGCAGGATCGGGGTTCAGCGTGCCATTTTGGCAGCCGACTGCCGATCCAGTGTACCCCGTGGCCAGTGTACCCAGTGGATTGTCCGGCATGACTTGAGCACCCGTGGGGCGAGCTTCCGTTCGCCCTGGGGCAGGATGAGTTTCGGCCTAGCCATCGAGAATGCCGGAGTTTGCTGCGGCCTGCCTTGCGTGCCGGCCGTCAACGGGAATAGACCCAATCGATAGAGAATCCGGTTTTTTGGGAGAAGTGAACCATGGCGAAGATGATTGCATACGATCAAGAGGCCCGAGAAGCGTTGAAGCGGGGAGTGGCCATTCTGGCGAAAACCGTCCGTTCCACACTGGGACCCGCTGGCCATAACGTGCTGCTCCACAAGAGCTTCGGCGCTCCGCTGGTAACCAGGGACGGCGTCACCGTGGCCAAGGAGATCGAACTGGAAGACCCGTACGAGAATATGGGAGCCCGCATGGTCCGTGAGGTCGCGTCGAAAACCAACGACGTGGCTGGTGACGGCACGACGACCGCGACGGTCCTGGCTGAGGCGATTTTCGTTGAGGGGCTTCGTGCCGTGGTCGCTGGCGTCAATCCGGTGTACCTGAAGCGAGGCATCGAGAAGGCGGTGAACGATGTGACCGCTCAACTCAAGGCGAAGAGCATCAAAGTGAAGGGCCGCAAGGAGATGGCACAGGTGGCCACCATCGCGGGCAACAACGATGCGCAAATCGGGGAACTCGTCGCCGACGCCATGGACCGGGTTGGCAAGGACGGCGTAGTAACGATCGAAGAAGGCAAGAGTATGCAGACCGAGGTCGAGTGGGTGGAAGGCATGCAGTTCGATCGCGGCTATCTGTCGCCGTACTTCGTGACGAACCCGGACTCCATGGAGTGCATTCTCGAAGACGCTTACATTCTGATCCACGAAAAGAAGATCTCCAATATCCGCGAACTGGTTCCGCTGCTGGAGAAAGTGGCGAAATCCGGCAAGCCGCTGTTGATCGTTGCGGAGGACATCGAGGGCGAGGCCCTGGCCACGCTCGTGGTGAACCGCTTGCGGGGCACCTTTAAGTGCTGCGCTGTCAAGGCTCCGGCGTACGGCGACCGCCGCAAGGCCATGTTGGAGGACATCGCCATTCTGTCAGGCGGCAAGGCGATCTTTGAGAACCTTGGAATCAAGCTGGAGAACATGGGGTTGGACATGCTGGGCCATGCCAAGCGGGTGATCGTGGACAAGGACAACACGACCATTGTCGAGGGAGCCGGCAAGGCGGCAGAGATCAAGGCGCGCATTGCCCAGATCGAGCAAGAGCATGAGAAATCGACCAGCGACTACGACCGGGAAAAACTGCAGGAACGCAAAGCCAAACTGGCGGGTGGCGTGGCCAAGATCTCGGTCGGCGGCGCGACTGAGGCGGAGGTCAAGGAGAAGAAACTGCGGTTTGAAGATGCTCTGAACGCGACGCGAGCGGCCGTCCAGGAAGGCATCGTTCCCGGCGGCGGCGTGGCGTTGCTCCGCGCGGCGGCTGCGAGCAAGCCCGATGGTTTGAACCAGGACGAGCAGACGGGGTACCAGACGGTGCTCCGCGCCTGCCGATCGCCGCTAACCTGGATCGCCGCGAACGCGGGCAAGGACGGTTCGTTGGTCTGTGAAAAGGTGGCGTCCGGCAAGGGCAACTTTGGCTATAACGCGGCGACGGACGTCTACGAAGATTTGGCTGGGGCCGGCGTGATCGACCCGACCAAGGTCGTGCGTACGGCGTTGGAAAACGCGGCCAGCGTGGCCACCTTGCTGCTGACCAGCGATGCGCTGATCACAGAAAAACCGAAGGACGAGGGCAAGAAGTAGGCTCTCGCGTTCGTTTCCATAGCGTGCGAGGCACGCGCAAAAAAATGGCCGACAGCCGTTGCATCAGCCGGCTGTCGGCCTTCTTGCTTTCTAAGGCGAACGGATATCGGCGCGCGGGCTACGCGAACCACTGGCAGCTTGGGCCTGCCCTGCAAACGTTGTGAGCGATCACACGCGACTTGGGAGCCGGTTCGGGCTGGTGCGATCGGAACGCCGTCTGGCCACCCAAAAGGCCGCGAGGGAAGCGACACCCCGCTGACAGAATTCCGTCCAGACCGTACCCTTGCGAATGCCCTCGATCACTCAAGCACCCTGCGGCCGACGCGGCTTCCCACTCACCATCGCCAGACCACACGGTTGTTGGCAGGACAGATGTCCTATCCTTCCTGCCTGCACCTATCATCGCCAGTCTGCGGATCGCTCCTGATCGAAAAAGTCGGCGGGACCGGCAGCGTCTGACTCGGCTCCACAGTTTGCAGCGGTTGTGTCGATTATTTCGGCGGAGGCCCGCGTCAGTCCAGATGCTCGCGGCGCAACGCCAGGAGTGAACCCAGCGCGGGCTTCGGAAGGGCTTGGCCGGTGAACAGGCCGCCGTGGGCGTAGCGGTGGGGAAGTGAATCGAAGACCTGGTTCCAGACCAAAGCTTGCACCGGTTGCTTGGCGAGCAGGGCGGGCCAAAGCTGTTCCACCTTCCGTTTCTGGTCCTGCGCCGACAGTCCCGACGGAAAAGCGAATGGAGAAACGACGCTGCGATCGCTCGCCAGCGAATCGGGTTCCAGGCTGCTGGGAATCGTAAACATCACGATCAGGGGCAAACCGAGCATCGCCCACATGTCGATGTGGTCGGTCACCTCGAGCACGTCGCGCGGCAAGGACCCGCCCGGCCAGTAGCCGTGGTTGATTTCCAGGCCGATTCCGGCGATGTCGGCGTCCGCACGAAGCAGGAAATCGACGAATTGGACAGGGGAGAGCGTCGCCCGGCCCCAAGCCAAAGGCTCGCCCCAGGGCTGATCGACGCTCAGAAAGACCGGCGTGCGCGAATCGCGGCGGCGAGCCGTTTCGACGACCAGCGCGGCCAGCCGAAGTTTCTGCTCGTCGCCCAGCCACGGATCGGCCGTGGTCGCGGACACGGCGTGCCACAAATGAACCTGGTTGCGGTATCTTTCCACGGCCGCTTCGACAAACCTCCGGACGGCCTTGGCCAAGCCAGCCAGATCCAGGCTCCCCGCCGTCACCCAGTCCGGCAGACGTTCGCGGTGCAGGGACACCAGCGGGCCTCCGATCACTTTCAGGCCGTACCGGTAGCACCATTGCACCTGTTTGTCGCAGGCCCCCCATTCCCAGCGATCCGCAGTGGGCTGAACGTCGCGCCAACTGCAGGGCACGACGGCGGCGTTGAACGCGGCGCGGAACATGGGCTCGGTATTGGCGGGGAGCATCTCGTTTCCCAGATTTCCGGCCAAGAGCGTAGGCAGCGGGCCCGCTGCCTGATGCCGGATCCGGAGTGTTTGCTGGGCGTATTCGCTGCCCAACCGTTCCGTGGCATTCAAGCTTTGGCGTATGGCCTCTTCCGCGGCGGCCGCCGCGGCGAGCTCATCTTGCTGCGAAGTTGCGGCCTGGACGAACGTCTGGGACGACGTCTGAATTTGCGCCGCCAATTCGCGCGGGACGCGCAGTCCGGCCATCTTCCAGATTTCCGCTTTGGTCCGCAGGCGATTTACCGAGCCGCGTGCCAACTCGACAGGCAAATGGTACGGGGGCTCCCGCTCCATCAGCGTGGCCGTACACAGCAGCAATTCGCCGTGACCTTCCACTTGCCAGGGGATGTAAACGTTGCCGGAATCGCGGCTCTCCCGTTCCAGTCGAACGATGCGGTCGGTCTCCCAGACCTTTCGGACCGCGGTGGGCGTGCCGTCCAGGCCGGCGACGTACGTCCTGTCCAGAGCGCCGTTGGCCAAGCGTTCAGGATGCGGATTAAGAAGTCGCAAAAAACCCATGATCCGTAAATTTCCTGCCAAACGTCACTCGCGGATAGGGCAAGTTACACGAAATCGGCGGCGATCGCCTCGGAAGACCCGCATCGCCGCGGCCCCCCCTCTCTCGCCCCGAATCTGCAATTGATATATTTAACGTGTTTGCAGGGTTTGTGCTAGCGAGTTTTCTCCTCTGGCAAGGAATCGACGATGAGTGACGCCGTTACCAGAACGACACTGTCGGGGTGGCCGGTCCGCCGCGGCAAGGTCCGGGATATTTACGATTTGGGCGACCGGCTGCTAATGATCAGCACCGACCGAATCAGCGCCTTCGATTGGGTGCTGCCCACTCCGATCCCCGACAAAGGACGCGTGCTGACCCAAATCAGTGCCTTTTGGTTCGCCTTGCTCGACACTCCCAATCATCTGCTTTCTGAGGACGTGCAATCGCTGGCCTTGCCCGCCGACGCCGATCCCGCCAGTTTGACCGGACGCAGCATGATCGTCCGCAAGTGTGAAGTCGTGCCCATCGAGTGCGTCGTCCGGGGCTATCTGGAAGGCTCGGGGTGGAAGGAGTACCAGCAGAACCAGGCGGTGTGCGGCATCCCCTTGCCCGCCGGCCTGCAGCAGGGTTCGCCGTTGGCCGAGCCAATTTTCACTCCGGCCACCAAGGAAGAGAGCGGGCACGACATCAACATCTCGTACGAGCAAATGACGGACCTCGTGGGCGCCGAAACCGCCCGCGAACTGCGGGATCGCAGCATCGAGATTTACCGCCGCGGCGCCGAGTACGCGCGCGCCAAGGGGATCATCATCGCCGACACGAAGTTCGAGTGGGGCCATGTCGACGGCCAGTTGATCCTGATCGACGAGGTGCTGACCCCGGACAGTTCCCGTTTCTGGCCCGCCGACCGGTATGCGCCGGGCCGCGCCCAGCCGTCTTACGACAAACAGTTCGTGCGCGACTGGCTGACGGCCAGCGGGTGGGACAAGAACAGCGAGCCCCCCGCACTGCCGGATGCCGTGGTGAGTAAGACGCGCGAGAAGTACATCGAGGCCTACGAACGCCTGACGGGCAAACCGTTTACCTGGAGGTAGCCGGCCGAGTCGCGGCGACCGTGCGGCCGTCCGGGCGTGGTCTGCACGTCCGGGGACCGTGGCGCCTGCAAACGCCGCCCGCGTGGGCGGCGCAGATCGAACGCGCAAGACGGATCGGTCCTCGTCATTTCATCTTTCGCGTGATGCACATCCCCCAGCGCGACGCGTCCACAAAGGCGGTTTCCAAGTCGGGATTGGACGCGATCGCTTGGAAGTAGTCGTGCATCTGGTCCGCCTGCCCCGACGAGTCGTGGGCGATGATCAGGCCGCCGCTGCGGACCCGGGGAAGCAGCTGGCTCAGGTAATCGGTGAAGCCCTCTTTTTCCGCGTCGAGCAGCACCAGGTCGATCGGCCCCTCCAGGCGCGTGATCGTCTGGTGGGCGTCTCCCTCGACCAACGTCAGCAGCGGCTCGACGCCGGCCCGCTTGAAGTTGGCTTTCGCCAGGGCGATCCGCTGCGGATCGATTTCGTGCGTCGTGAGTTTCCCACCGGTGGACCGCAACGCCAGGCAGAACCAGAGGGCCGAGTAGCCGTTGGCGGTGCCGATTTCAACGACGTGCTTGGCCCCCAGCGTCTCCGTCAGCATTCTCAGCACGCGGCCGTCCTCGGGCCAGACGTTCCCCATGCCGCGAGACTGATTCACATGCATGTCCTCCAGCGCGGCAACGATCTTCCGCTCGGCCTCGTCGCGCGGCTGGGGGTGCAGCGTCAGAAACTGGCGCGAGACCTCCAAGGCGTTCGGCGGCCGCTTCTTGGCAGGTGCATTCGGCCCCTGTGTCCGCACTCGCGGCACCAACACCGCCGCGAACAGGACGATTCCCGCTCCGGCCACTATCCATCGCCATCCGCGCATGACCTTGCTCCTCGGTGGTTCGAAAACGGGCTCTTGCCGGCCGTGTCCGACACGGGATCTGAACCCGTCCCAGGCCCTGACACCCGCCATTGTACCATCGTCTTGGCGAGCGTGCGAGGTTGAGTTCAGGGCCACTGGAGCCCTTCCGGCAGCCGGTTCAGATTCCGGCAGCCCTCGCGAGTGACGATGACCAGATCCTCGACGCGGATGCCGCCGACGGCCTTGCAGTACAGGCCTGGTTCGATGGTGACGGCATCGCCGACGACGAGTTCCGGTCCGCCTTTGTCCAGCAGGGGCGGTTCGTGGACGTCCAGTCCAATGCCGTGACCGGTGCCGTGGGTGATGGCACAGTACGTGTCCGGGGCGTCGGCAGGGGGAAGTCCGACGGAGTAACCGTGCGCGGTTATGGCGGCCTGGGTGGCTTCGTTGACGGCTTCGCCCGTAACGCCCGCCCGGCAGGCGGCGGCCGCGGCGGCCTTGGCGGCGACGACCGCGCGATGCATGCGCCGCAGTTCGTCGGACACCTGGCCGTGGACGGCCGTGCGCGTGCAATCGCCGTAGTACAGGGTCTTACGGTTCCGCGGGAAAATGTCGATGATCACGGGCTGTTCGGTTCTCAGCTCGCCCGCTCCGCTGTCGTGGCAGTCCGCGCCTTGCGGACCGCCGGCAATGATCGACGTCGGATTAGTGTAACCGCGCTGGAGGAGAAAGACGTCGACCGCCGCGCGCAGTCGCTCGGACGTCAATGGCTGGCCGTCCACCATCAGTACTCCATCGGCCCGGGCTTTCGCACGGCAGACGGTCTCGCAAGCCATTTGCATGGCGGCTTCCGTCGCCTGCTGCGATTCCTGCAGCCACTGGATCTCCTGTTCGTCTTTGGACCGCCGCTGGACCACGCCCCAGTCCGGATCGCAGTCCACGGCGATGCCGGCTTTTTGGATCTCGTGAGCGAACAGCAGCGGGAGCGTGCGGTCGGCGATCGCGCGGCGGACGCCGCTGCGCCGCAGGCATTCCGCGACAGCTTGCGCAGTGGCCGTTTCACGGTCTCCGGACAAGCCGCCTGCGGGCGCGAAGTCCGCGGGGCAGCAGACTCGGTCCACGCGGGCGTCGCGGCGGGCCCGCTCCATCTCGATGTCTCGCAAAATGAAGATCGCTTCCAGCCGCTTGCCGACCGGCAGTTCGATCAGCGCAGCGGGGTCGCCCACAGAAAAACGCACGCGCCAATAGAACGCGCAGTTGATCGCCGGAACGCCCGCCCACACGCGGGCGTCGGCGGACGCCAGAGGGACCGATGACGACATGGCTGACTCCAACTCGACCACAGGACAAAACTCGGCAGGGGCGCGGATCGAGACCGCACCGCCCATCTTGGAGCGACCGGGGCGGAAAAGCAAGCCGGCGAGGCGACGCGGCGAAGAACGAAACGCAGAAAGAGACCGGGACACAAGAGAACAGGCTGGCCGAAAGACGGAGGCACAGCGGGAGCAGGAACAAGACAGGAAAAAGGCGGACGGAAGGAACGGACAAAAAGGTTCGGGTAGGCGGGTTGGTAAACTCACAGCCCCAGCGCGCGGCAGACCTCTTCGGGCACCTCGAAGCCGGCCTGGCGGACCGCGGACAGATAATCGGCCGGCTGGTTCAGGTTCGCCAGCGTCCGCAAATCGGGGTCGGCGGCCCGGAGTTCCGCGACGCTCACCCGGCAAGTCCGGACACGCTCATAGAGAAACCGCGGCCGGAGTTGGTGGGCGGCCAGTAACGACTGGATTTCCGGCAACACGCTGGTCCGGTACACGGCAGCCAACGGGTGCGGGAACTCGCCGTCGACGGGCACGGCGATCTGGTGATCGCCCAGGCGATCGGTCATCAGACGCACGAACGGCGGTGACAGCAGCGGCACGTCGCAACCGGTGACGTACGCCGCCTCGGCTCGCTCCTGCAGGGCTTCCAGTCCGGCGCACAGGCCTTCCAGCGGGCCGCGGCCTTCGCGGCGATCGCGGACGACGTGGATCTCCGGCGGGAGTGGCGGCAGTTCCTGCCGCAAAGCGGCGACGACGACCAGCGGATGGGCGGCCTCGCCCAACAATCGCGCCACACGTTGGAGCAGTAACTCCGGCCCAAACGGCAAGGACGCTTTGGGCCAGCCCATCCGGCTGCTCTTCCCCCCGCACAGGATAATTCCGCCCGCCATCACCGATCTGCCTCCGGTGTTCATCACGTCGCCGATCCGCTGCTATCTTAGCACCAAACGGAATGCCGGCAATTCCTCCTCGGCCTTCGCGCCAACGATGCCCCTTGCCCCGCGTCCGACGAGCAGGCCTTGCCACGCTGCGTGCTTCGAGAAACAAAACGCCAACGTGGCCAGATCCTGTTCGGTGCTAGTCGGTCGGGGGCGGATTCGCTATACTCGTCCCCTGGGATGCGTTGGCGTTGGGACGTTGGGCAGTCGCCGCAGGCCGAGGGTGAACGGCGGGCGTTCGCACCCCGTTTTTCTATGGGTTGGCTGCGGTCGCCAGAGCAACCGGCGGACTGACGCCCGCCGTTGGCCCGGAGGGTTCGCGGAGCAAGAGGGTCATGAACCTGCGTTTGGTGTTGAAAAGCCCGTCGAGCGTGCCTGTCGAGGTGGAGGGGGTGACGCCGGACGCGGTGCGGGACAAGCCGCTGGCGGAGATCGAGCGGCTTCCCATTTTTCACGGCAACCGGCCGGTCCCGTTGGCCGAGTTTTTCGGCGTTTCGGGCGATCCTGCGGACGGGCGGATGGAGTGGGAAGGCGACTTGTCCGGCGTCCACTGGATCGGGGCTGCGATGAGCGGCGGCCGGATCCAGATCGCCGGCAACGCCGGGCGTCATGTGGGAAGCGAGATGAGCGGGGGCGAGATCGTCGTCGACGGCGATGCGGGAGACTGGGTCGGAGGCGAGATGCACGGCGGGCTGATTCACGTCCGGGGCCGGGCCGGACATTTGGTGGGCGCGGCCTATCGGGGCAGCGCTCGGGGGATGACCGGCGGGACGATTCTGGTTGCCGGCCCCGTGGGCAACGAGATCGGACACACGATGCGTCGCGGTCTGCTGGCCGTGGGTGGCGCGGGCGATCTAGCGGGCTTCAATATGCTGGCCGGTTCGATCCTCATTTTCGGTTCCGCGGGCATCCGGAACGGGGCGGGCATGAGGCGTGGAACCATCGCGTTGTTGGGAACCGGGACGCCGCCGTTGCTGCCCAGCTTTCGGTTCGCTTGCCGCTACAGACCGGAAGTGATGGCGTTGCTGTTGCGGCACGTGCGCAGCTTGGGTTTTCCCCCATCCGCGGAGTTGGACGGATCCGAATTCGACCTTTTTAACGGCGACCTGATCGAGGGCGGCCGCGGCGAATTGCTGGTCCGGCGATGAGGCAAGGGGCAGGTTCAGGACAGAGCGGATGTAGTGCAAGGAGTGCCAAAAGGTGGCCCTAACGCGATCTTGTTCCCGTTCTTTCGACAGCGCGACGCGGAGCCGGGGGACGGCGTATTACTACGGGCGTTGCGTCCGCATTGTGGCCAACGATGCCAACGGACTGCAGGCCACGGTCGTCGGCAGCGGCCCCGCGCCCTACGACGTGGAACTGGATTGGTCGCGGGCCGAGCGAGAAGCCGAGGTCGATGCCTACTGCACTTGTCCCCGCTACGCCGACGGTCACTTGTGCAAACATATTTGGGCAGCGATCCTGGCAGCCGACGCGCGGGGACTGGCGCCGCAATTGGCTCGGCAGCCCAGCCTGATTGTCGTCCACGAAAACGAATCGGACGGCGAACCGGACCACAAGCCGGACGATTGGCTTGACGAAGAATTCCCCGCAGGCCGGCCGCGGTATGCGACACCGCGACAGTCGCCCGGTCCGGGATTCGCCGCCCGCCCGCCGCGGACTCGAAAGCTGGACTGGAAGCAACTGCTGGCCCCGGCCGTCGGCGCGGCCAAGCCGGGCTTGGCCGCCCACCCGCCGCGCCAGTTGGACGCGGTCGAGTACGACGGTCGAGGCCGGCGGCACGAGGCGTGGTTCCTGCTGAATCTCACCGCCAGTTTGGAGCGGGGGACGCTGATTGTTGATTTCTACCAGCGGGAGTCGAGGAAGAGCGGCGGCTTCGGCAAGATCAAACGGTTGAGCGTCCGCCGCAACGAGCGTCTGATCGGTTACAGCGAAGAGGACAGGCAACTGCTGCAGCAACTGCTGGGCAACACGGCGCAGAACGACTCGTCGTACGGATCGTACTACTACGGCGGGGCGTTTGCCGATTCGCAAGCGTACAACCGCTGCGCCGTTTCCGCGGCGCTCCAGGACGTGCTGGTCCCGCGTTTGTGCGGATCGGGCCGGTTTGTCTGGCTGGCGAACAATTCGCTGCCGGTCGAGGAGGGCCGCTGGATCGCCTGGGACGATGGCCCGGCGTGGCAGTTCCGGCTGGCCGTCCAGGCCGACGACGCACAGCGGCAGTGGACGATTCAGGGCCAGTTGGTCCGGGACGCACAAATCACGCCGCTGGGCGATGCGGTCTTGCTTCTGTCCAGCGGCCTGGTGCTGTTCCCGCAAGCCCTGGCCCGTTTGGACGCCGCCGCCGACTTCGCTTGGATTTCCACGCTGCGCAAGCATCCCGCCATCACGGTGCCCTATGCCGACCGCGGCGAGTTGCTGAAGTATCTCTGCGCGGCTCCCCGACTGCCGCAGGTCGATCTGCCCGCGAATCTGAACGTCGTTCAGGTTCGCCCGGAGCCGCAGGGCAAGCTGGCGATTCGTGCGCCGCAACGCTACAGCGATCATCGGTACCTGTGGGCCAATGTCTCTTTCTTGTACGGCGACTGGACGGTGCCGTGGAGCGACGGTCAGAGTGCGTGGTTCGATGCCGAACAGGATCAGCTGGTGTTCCGTTCGCTGGACAAAGAGCAGGAGTGTTTCAACCAGCTGACGGCGCTGGACATCCAGCCGATGGCGTCGCCCTCCCATTACACCGACGCGCCGGACGTGCGTTTCCTGCACAAGCAACTGCCCCACGTCGTCGATCGGCTGACGGCGCAGGGCTGGCAGGTCGAGTCGGAAGGCAAGCTGATCCGGCGGCCGGGCAGTTTTCACTTGAGCGTCGCCACCGGGATCGACTGGTTTGAGTTGGACGGGCGCGTCGACTTTGACGGCGTCACGGCCTCGCTGCCCAGTCTGCTGAAAGCGCTGCGCAACAAGGACAAATACATCCGCCTGGACGACGGCACGCACGGGATCATGCCCGAAGAGTGGCTGAAGAAGTATGGCGGCCTGGCCGATTTGGGCCAGCAGGAGGAAGGCAAACTGAAGTTCGCCGCCTCCCAGGCGCTGCTGCTGGACGCCCTGTTGGCCGCTCAGGAGAACGTCACGGTCGATGCGCGGTTTGACGAATATCGCCGCAAACTGCAGTCGTTCGAGGGCGTCGTTGCGTCCGAGGCGCCGCAGGGCTTTGCGGGCTCGCTCCGCGGTTACCAGAAGGACGGACTCGGCTGGCTGAACTTCCTCCGCGAATTCCGCTTCGGCGGCTGCCTGGCGGACGACATGGGATTGGGCAAGACCGTCCAGGTGCTGGCGATGCTCGAATCCCGCCGCAGCGGACCGCTGCCCGCGGGCCAGACCCGGAAGCCTTCCCTGGTCGTGGTTCCCAAGAGCCTGGTCTTCAACTGGCTGGAGGAGGCGGCCCGGTTTACGCCGCAACTGCGAGTCTTGGACTATTCCGGCCTGGAGCGGGCGGCCCTGCGGGAACGCTTTGCCGACTACGACGCGATCGTGGCCACGTACGGGATCTTGCGGCGCGACATCGTCGAACTCCGGAAGATCCCCTTGGACTACGCCATCCTGGACGAATCGCAGGCCATCAAGAACGCCAATGCCCAAGCGGCCAAGGCGTGCCGTCTGCTGCAAGCCGACCATCGCCTGGCGATGACCGGCACGCCGGTCGAGAACCATTTGGGCGAGTTATGGTCGCTGTTCGAGTTCCTCAACCCCGGCATGCTCGGCCGGTCCGGCGCGTTCACGTCGTTGACCAAGTCGGGCCGCAGCCGGGATGAGGACGATGGGACGTTGCCGCTGCTGGCCCATGCCCTGCGGCCCTTTCTGCTCCGCCGCACTAAGGAGCAGGTGCTGAGCGAATTGCCGGAGAAGACCGAACAAACGCTGTACTGCGAAATGGAGTCCAAACAGCGGAAACTGTACGACGAATTGCGGGACTTTTACCGCTCCAGCCTGAGCGAACGCGTCGCAAAACTGGGCCTTGCCAAGGCCAAGATCCACGTGCTGGAAGCCCTGCTCCGGCTCCGCCAGGCCGCCTGTCATCCGGGGCTGATCGATGCCAAACGAGCGACCGAGGCCAGCGCCAAACTGGAACTGCTGATGGAACAGATTGCGGAGGTCGTTTCCGAAGGCCACAAGGCGCTGATCTTCTCCCAGTTCACCAGCCTGCTGGCGATCGTCCGCCAGCACTTGGACAAACACGGCGTCGTCTACGAGTACCTGGACGGCCAGACTCGCGACCGGAAGCAGAGAGTCCAGCGCTTTCAGCAGGACCGGCAGTGCCCCCTGTTTCTGATCAGCCTCAAGGCCGGCGGACAGGGCTTGAATTTGACCGCCGCCGATTACGTGTACATCCTGGATCCCTGGTGGAACCCCGCCGTGGAAGCGCAGGCTGTCGACCGCGCCCACCGCATCGGCCAGAACCGGCACGTGTTCGCTTACCGGCTGATCTGCCGCGACACCGTCGAGGAGAAGATCATCGAACTGCAGCGTGAAAAACGCGAACTGGCCGACGCCATCGTCTCGGCGGACAACAGCGTGATCGGCAGCTTGACGGCCGAGGATCTGCAACTGCTGCTGAGCTGAGCCCCCTCCGTCTCCCGACTTCTCCCAACCGCTACGCACCGTGCGCGGAACAACGGCCTGGCTCTTCCGTCCGAAGTCATCTGAACGACGCGGCGCTCGCCGCCGGTGCTGCCGCCAAACCGAAACCGGTGGCCAGCGCCACTCCGCTCACTTGGTGCTCGGTCGGTGCTCACCCGGCCCCGAAACGCTCGGCAAGCCGGTACTTCTCTTCGACGCCGATCAGGGCGTTGAATTCCTCGAACGACATCAATTGGTCCTCGAGGCCAGCGGTGGAGCCGTCCTGGCGCAACTTGGCATACGTCCGCGCCAAGCTCCTGCTGGCGGCGAACAGGCCGGCCAGTGGATACAGGATCAGGTGGAATCCCAGTTGGGCCAACTCGGCGCGCGGCAGCACCGGCGTGCGGCCGCCCTCGATCATGTTGGCCACGTTGGGCGCAGGCGCGCGGCGGCCGATCGTGGCCAGCTCCTCGACGGACGACGGGGCTTCGATGAAACTGGCGTCCGCGCCGGCTTCCCGCGCGCCCACCACGCGGGCGACCGCTTCCTCCATGCCATGCACCGCCAAGGCGTCCGTGCGGGCTACGATAAAGAAATCGCGGCCGGCGCGGGCTTCGACCGCCGCCCGAATCTTGTGCAGGTACTCCACGCGGTCCACCACTCGCTTGCCGCGCATGTGGCCGCACCGCTTGGGCCACACCTGATCCTCCAAAAAACAACCCGCCGCGCCGGCTCCGATTAACTCGCCAACCGTACGGAACACGTTCAGCGGATTGCCGTACCCCGTGTCGGCATCGACGATCACCGGGATGCTCACGCTGCCGCAAATGCACCGCGCGCGGTTGATCATCTCGGTCTGCGTCAGCAGCCCCAAATCCGGCTCGCCAATCGACGTCGCGGCCACCGAGTAGCCGGACACAAAAGCCAGTGGAAAACCAGCCTGCTGGGCCAACTTGGCCGACAACGCGTCGTACACGCCGGCAAACGCCGTGGGACCGACCTCTTCCAAAATCCGATGAATTCGAGTCTGCGACATCGTCGAATGTCCTCCTCCACAGAATGAACCTGACCGGCTTCGCCGAAACCGCATCCGGCGAACCCCGGCAAAACACAGCGACGCAGCCACGGGCAACGATCCGAGTGGGCGAGTCCACGCCAATCCCCACCGCCGCCGCCGTCCGCTCCCATCTACCGTCGTCCGTCCAGCCAGATCCGGAAATCGCGATCGATCGCCTGCCATTCCTGGTTGCCGAGTGTCTCGCAGAGTGTCATTGCACCCGTGGGATCCGCCGCGGATCGCTCGCGCAGCTTGACGTACAGCGGCCGCAGCTTCCCGCGGTCGTGCAGAAACCAGCAGAAATACCGGGCGTGGGCAAAGTCCAACGCTTCGCCGGGCCCACGAAACCGGGACTCGGTGACCAAATGCCGGACGCCGGGCAGGCGGCGTTCGGCGGCGGCGCGGCTCAGGACAGCCCGGCGCCAGTTGTGACGCGGCACCCACCGCGGCACCTGTCCGACTTCTGCCACAGCCGGCGAATTCGCCGGCTGTGGCGGAGCGGGACGGTTTTCGCAGGAACACAGGTCGCACGCCTCGTGCAGCGTCGCCATGCCCTCCTGCAGCCACCGCGGCGCGTCGGGAAAATCGGCGTCCAACAGGACGTGCGTCAGTTCGTGCAGCAGCCCTCCGTCGCCTTCCGCCAGGTTCACCAGCACCGTTCGCCGGGCGGGTTTGTAGTAGCCAAAGCGGGACACGCGCCGATCGAAAAACAGTTGTTCGGCAGCGTGCCGATACGCCGCCTCCGTGGCGAACATCAGCACGGTGACGGGGCGATCCGGCAGGCGTCGAAAACAGGCGGCCCGCAGCGCGTCGCAGGCAGGTTGGACCGTTTCCACAAACTTGGCCTGCAACTCCGCCTCCGACAGATCGCCCGCCAGCACAAAGGGCGCGCAAACAATACTCCGGCACGGGCGGTCGAGTCGCTGCGGCAGACGAACGGCAAGTTCCCGACAGGCGTCTGTCAGCGAATCTTTCGAAGGGGCGTCAGGCTCGCCGGACGCCCGCCTTTCAGCGCCGCGCGGATCGGTCTCCTGGCGTTCAGCCAGCACCGCGCGTCCGACCAGGACCGTGGCCCAAGCGGCCAGCGGCGCGGCGCAAGAAAGCACGGCCAGCGTGATCAACATACGGTTGGCGAGCATCCACGAAACCCTTGAAGTACGAGCTGACTCGTTACCTCTTCCTGTCAGCGCTCTGCATCTCCCGGCAGTCACCTTGCTGACGCCGGCACGTCGTTTCGCCACGATCCAGGCGACGAGCCGTATGGTACACCGTCTTTGCCCAACAGGGGACGGGGCGCAGCGTGAAACGTCGAAAGCCGACAACGGCAAATCGCCGGAACCCAGCGGAAATTGGAGTGCGGACCGGTTGACCGGCGGTCGCGTTCGTGTTCCGGGAAGACACTCCGCAGAACGTGACGGGCGTGGCTGCACCAACGGCCTTTACCCTCTCGCAGAGCCTTGGAGCTTGAGTTATCCTGACAGCCTGTTGAAACAAGGGGGCGGCTCCCAGTTGTGTTGGAAGACCGCAAGGAAGACCGAGCACCGCGAGGTGCGTGTGCCCCTTGGTAACCTGTTCAACAGGCTGCTGCACGTGCTGCCTGAGTGCATCTCAGGCGGATTGGATCAAGAGGGAGGAGTCATGTCGCGATTCGAAAACATGGAATCGGCCGCCCGTGCGCCGGCACGGATCACCGCGGTTGCCTTGCTGGCGGTTCTGACGGTTCTGGCGCTTGGCGGCGTCCGCGGTTCTGAGGCGACCGAGCCGAATCTGGTGGAGAATCCCGGGTTCGAACAGCCGAGCGCCGGCGGCCTCGCGGCGCAGGGCTGGCAAGGGAATCGCCAAATCTTTTCGTTGGACCCCGAAGTGACCCGTAGCGGGACGGCGTCGTTGAAGTACGTCAATACCGACGCGAAGCGATATGTTCTGTGCACTCAGAAGGTGCCTTTACAGGCGGGCTGGAAGTGCCGCGTCAGCGCGTGGGTCAAGACCGAGAAAGTGATCGGCGAAGACTCGGGGGCCACGATCTGCCTGGAGTGGCAGGGCAAGGACGGGAAATGGCTGGGCGGGGTGTATCCGAGCGGTGTCAAGGGCACTCGCGATTGGACGCGGATCGAAGCGATCACCCGTTTGCCGGAAGATGCGGCCTCGTGCAATCTGGCCTGTTACGTTCGCCAGGGCATGACGGGGACTGCCTGGTTCGACGACGTCGAAGCGGTGCGCATCGCCGATCCGCCCCTGGACACCGTTCTGCTCTCGCCGGTCTATCGCGGCCGGATCACGCCCGCGGGTCCCGAGGAGATCTGCGGCCGAGTCCGACTGCGTCTGGCGGACTACGACCTGCAGCCGCAGCAGGTGCGCGTGCAGGTGGCCTTGCGGTCCGCCGACGGCCCGGTGCGGTGGGAAACGGACCTGCAACCGACGGAACAACAGGGCGACCAGTTTGACGTCCGAGTGCCCGCCCGCGGTCTGGAACCAGGCCGGTACGAACTGACGATTCGGTTGGCAGACCCGGCGGGACGGGAACTGCAACTCCGCCGCCACGAACTGGTGCGTCTGGCGGGCGATCGCCGCCCCCACTGCGAGATCGACCAGCAACTCCGCCTGCTGGTCGACGGACGCCCGTTCTTTCCACTCGGCATGTACTGGAGCGGCATCAACGAGAAGGACATCCAGGTCTATGCGGACAGCAAGTTCAACTGCCTGATGCCCTACGGCTCGCCCAACGCGCAGCAAATGGACCTGGCGCACCGGCACGGATTGAAGGTCATTTATTCGGTCAAGGACTGGTACGCCGGAATGGGCAGTTGCCCGAAGTTTATCCAGACGGAGGCCGACGAGGAACCGCAGATCCGCGCGCGGGTCCGCGAGTATCGCAACCACCCGGCGCTGCTGGCGTGGTACCTGAACGACGAACTGCCGCAATCGTATCTGCCCCGGCTGGAAGCGCACCAGCGGTGGGTGGCCGAGGAGGACTTCGACCATCCGACCTGGGTCGTGCTGTACCAGTACCGCGAAGTCGCCGCCTATCTGAACACGTTCGACGTGATCGGGACCGACCCGTATCCGATCGGCCGCGGTCCCGCCTCGACCGCCGCCGCCTGGACGGCCGAGACGTTCCGGCAGGTCGAGCGCGCCCGGCCGATGTGGCAAGTTCCCCAGTTGCACAACTGGGCCAACTACGCCAAGAGCGAGGCGGAGCGGCAGCGGGGGCGGACGCCGACGGTGGACGAAGTCCGCAGCATGGCGTGGCAGTGCATTTGCGAAGGGGCCACGGGACTGGTGTTCTACTCCTGGTACGACGTCAAGCGGAATCCGGATGTGACCTTCGACGCGCAGTGGACGGGACTCAAGCAGATCGCCGCCGAAATCGACCGGGCCGCGCCGATGCTGCTGTCCGCCGAACCCGTTCCGGCGATCAAGGTCGTCGGACCGGCGCCCAGTTGGCTGCGCTGGCTGGCCCGCAGCCATGCCGGCAAGCTGTACGTGGCGGCCGTCAACGACGGCGACGGGGAAGGCCCGGTTGCGTTCGCTCTTCCCGGCGCGCCCCGCAGCGTCCGCGTGCTCGGTCAGAACGCCGCGGTCCCGGCCACGCCGGCCGGTTTTCAAGACACGTTGAAACCCCTGGCCGTACGCGTCTATGAAATTGAAATGTGACAACCGGTCGGGAGACCGCACACGCCGCGGCGGACGAGCACCGCGCCGCCGCCGCTTTCCCGCGCCGCCGACCAGCGATTGCCGCGCTTACGCCGGCCGTCCCCAATCGTCTGGGAACGTGACGAAATAGCCGGCGATGCGTCGGGACTTGGGCCGGATCTCGTAGTCGACGATCAGCCGCGTGCGGGCGTCGACGGGGGCGGAGACCGGGTAGCTGCCGTCGCGGATGGGGCGTTCGTCGGCTTGGTACAGAAAGCAAAAAAGACGGCGGTCCAGGTCCCAGCGGAGGAAATCGGGATCGGAGGTGGTGACGGCCGAGACGGAGACCATGCGGCGGTCGGCGTAGATCAGGGTCACGGCGCCGTTCTGGCGCGTGATCTGAGCGGGCGAGGGATGCCGCTGGCTGCGGACGTTGGTCGGCCGGGGCGCCGACCACGTGCGTCCGCCGTCGCGGCTCTCGGATTTCCAGAACGTGCCGTCGGTTTTCGGGTGGCTGTTGCGGAAGATGCCCACCAGCCGACCGGGCTCGACCTCCAACACGTCCCATTCGTCGCCCACGAAGCCTTCCGTGTCGGGAATCCGCACGGTGGACCAGGTGGCCCCGCTGTCGGCGGACAGCGCCGCCAGCGCGCCGCTGCCGGGGGCGATGTAGTAGGGCAGCAGCAGGTGACCGTTGGACAACGTCACCGCCGCCGACTTGGTGCGCGTGTTGGTGTGGTCCAGCGGCTGAGGCTTCGACCAGCTTCGGCCGCCGTCGGCCGAACGGACGGTCATCGCTTGCGACTGACGCGCTGCATCGTACGTGTTGTAGGCGACGAGCAGGTCGCCGTTGGCCAGCACCGTTAGCGCCACGTTGCGGTCGTCCACCTGCGGCTGATCGACGATCACCGCGGCGGCCGACCAACTGCGGCCGCGGTCCGAGCTGCGGGTCAGCAGGGCACGCCCGACGGCCGAGTAGCCGTGCTCGGTGCCCTCGCGGAACACACAGTACAGCGTGCCGTCCGGGTGCGCCGCGATCCAGGGCCAGCCGGGATAGACGCCGTCATACACAATCACATCGGGAGCGATTTTCGGGGCCGAACGCTGCCCGCCCGGCAGCGACCTGCCCGTGAACCACGACGCACCGGCCGCCGCGCCGGCGGCCTGCTGCAGAAATCTCCGACGCGTAACCATGATGGACACAGCCTTCTGGAAAGTTGGCAAAGGGCCTTGGCGTCCCGCCGCCGCAGGGCTCTCCGAGCCTTGCGAATTCCGCTCGAAACTCGGCGACGAATCGCACGGTTCGGAGAATCCATGCCGCGTGGCGCGCGAGGCGTGACGGGTGACTCAGACGTTCAGGTATTGCCGGGGAAACTTCCACGGGGCCCGGTACTCGGGGATCGACAACCGGGCGGCCTCGTCGTCGCCGACGATCCACTCGGTCTGGGAATCGAGTCGGATCGAGCGGCCGAGCTTGAGCGACAGGTTGCCGAGTACGATGGGCACGTTGACGTTGTGGTGATAGAACACGTTGCAGCTGGGCTGCTGGCGGCTCTTGATCGCATCCAGCCACTCGCGTTCCTGGCCGGGCGAGTCGGGCACGGACTTGGGCGGCTCCGGCGCGTCCTTCATCAGGTCCCCCTCAGGCATGATCTTGTACGTTCCATAGTTGGCGTACAGCGTGCCGTTCACGCCGTGGAAGTACGTGCCCAGCCGCCGTCCCGTGCCGGGTTTGCCCTGCAGATCGAAACCGTAGCTGTTGACCTGGGACATCATCCAGGTGAGCGTTACGTTGGGGTACTGGATCAGCGTCTCCTGGGTGTCGTGGACGTCGCCTGCGTCCTGCAGCACATAGCGCCCGCCGGACGAGGCGACCATCGTGGGCAGCCCCAGGCCGAGCGCCCAGATGGGCAGATCGATGATGTGGGGAGCCCAGCAGGGCGTCCAGCCGCCGCTGTAGGCCATGAACGACGAATGGGTAAACGAGTCCTTGACCACCAGCGGATTGAACGGCCGCAGCGGTCCTGGGCCGACCCAGTTCTCCCAGTCCAGTCCCGCCGGCGGATCGCAGTTCGGGTCGTTGCCGATCCCTTCCGCGCCCAGGTTCAAGACGTTGAACGTGCGGGCCACGCTGATCGATCCCAGATTGCCGGAGCGGACGTGGTCGACGACCTGGTGGTAGTTCTCGCCCGCATGGATCTGCGTGCCGACCTGCGAAATGCGATCGTGCTTCTTGACCGCCGCTTTGACGGCCAGGCTTTCGCCCAGATACAACGTCATGGGCTTCTGCAAGTAGATGTCCTTGCCGGCCTCGCAGGCGTCGATGGCCATCAGGGCGTGCCAGTGCGGCGGGCTGGCGATGATCACGGCGTCGACGTCTTTCTGGGCGAGCAGCTCGCGATAATCGCCGTAGCCTTTGGCGGTCGCCTGGTACTTTTCCAGCGTCGCCTCGCAGCGTTCCTTCCAGACGTCACACACGGCAGTCACCACGACGTCGTCGTGCTTGGCACAGTTCGCCAGGTTGCTGCGGCCCATGCCGCCGCAGCCGATCAGGCCGACGTGGATCCTGTCGTTGGCGCCGGGCGCGCCGGCCTGGCCAAGCGCTGCGGCAGACACGAAATAGGGAACCGCCATGCCAGCGGCGGCCGTCGTGCGGACGAACTGGCGGCGCGTGTATCGTTTGGTATCGGACATGGGATTGGCTCCTTGGTGAGCGGTTGGTGTTAGGAAGGGGACCGTCACGCAGGCGTGTCGCTCCGCGGCACGCATCCGCTCGCGGAGCGAGCGGCCTACGGTGGCTACGACGCCAGGTACTTTTCCGGGAACTTCCACGGGTCTCGATACACGGGGCGGGCGCGCCGAGCGGCCTCGTCATCGCCGACGATCTTCTCCGTCTTGGGGTCGAACTCGATCGAGCGGCCCAGTCGGTAGGCGATGTTGGCCAGGCCGAGGGCGGCGTCGAGCTTGTAGTGGTACGACACGTTGCAGCTGGGTTGCTGGCGGCTTCTCATCGAATCGAGCCACTCGCGCTCGTGGCCCGGCGAGGGCGGGATCGAGGGCTCCGGCGGCGTCGTGTCCTGCAGCCGATCGCCTTCGGGAACGACCTTGTGCGTGCCGTAATCGGCGTACAGGGTCGCGTCCACGCCGTGGAAGTAGACGCCCAGCCGCCGCCGGATCGCATGGTTGGCTCCCTGCAGATCGAACCCGTAGCTGTTGACGAGTTGGAGCATCCAGGTCACGGTCAGCTTCGGGTACTGCCAAAGCACCTGCTGGGTGTCGTAGGCATCTCCGGCGTCGCGGGTCACGTAGCGGCCGCCGGAGGCGACGGTCTTGGGCGGGATGCCCAGTTCCAAGGCCCAGAACGGCAGGTCGATGATGTGCGGCGCCATGCCGGGCGTGTAGCCGCCGCTGTAGTCCATGAACGAGCAGTTCGTGTGGGCGTTGGCCACGATCAAGGGATTGAACGGCCGCATCGGGCCCGGTCCCACCCACTGGTTCCAGTCCATGCCGGCGGGCGGGTCGCTGTTGGGCGGGTTGCCGATCCCCTCGACGCCCTGATTGCCCGTCAGGAACGTGCGGACGACGGCGATCTGACCGAGTCGGCCCGAACGGACCCATTCGACGACGCGGCGATAATTCGCACCGGCGTGAATCTGCGTGCCGACCTGCGTGATCACCTTGTGCTGCTCCGCCGCGCGGCGCACCGCCAGGGCCTCGTCCAGGTACATCGTCATCGGCTTCTGCACGTAGAAGTCCTTGCCCGCCTCGGCCGCTTCGATCGCGATCAGCGCGTGCCAGTGCGGCGGCGTGGCGATGATCACGCCGTCGACGTCTGGGTTCGCCAGCACTTCGCGGTAGTCGGCGTACGGCTTGCAAGTCTCCGGGAACGCGGCGGCAGTGGCTTCGCGGCGTTCCTGCCACACGTCGCAGGCCCCGACCACGGCCACGTCCGGGTGCCGGCAGTGGTTCAGATTGCCCCGGCCCATGCCGCCGCAGCCGATCAAGACGACGTTCAGCTTGTCGTTGGCTCCGGGTTCTCCCGCCCGCCCCAACGCGGCGGCGGAAACGAAATAGGGAACGGCCATGCCGGACGCGGCCGCAGAACGAACCGGGCCGCGCGCAAGTCTGTCGGATTCCGCCATGAGAAAACTCCGTTGGGGTGAAAGGATCGTGATAAAGCCACCGGGGGCAAGCTCGCAAGCAGGGCCGGGGAACGACCGGCCAAGGAGTGGCCTCTGGCCGTCCTTCCCCTGCCTATCATTTCCCTGCCCCCGGTCCCTTGCCAACCTTACTTGTTGCGCGCCGCGTTGGCGGCCTGGGCCTTCTTAAAGACCTCTTCCATGCTGACCGGCTTGCCGCCCTGACGCTTGCTCTCGTCGGCGGCTTCCATGAAGGTGTAGATTTCCAGGGTTTCTTCCATGGAAACCGGCGGCTTGCCGGTCTTGAAGAACTTGCAGATCTCGACCACCATCGGCTTGTAGCCTTCGTACTTGCCCGCCGTCACCGTGCCCTTGCTGCCGACCACTTCGGCGCCGTAGCCTTTGCGGGCCTCAAACGTCCCCGTGCGGCCGTCGGCCCAGACGCCGACCACTTTTTCCTGCGCTTCACGCGTCACGGTCTTGCAACCGGTGCCCATGACCGTGAACAGGATCTCGCAGCCGTGGATTCCGTACCAGAACAGGTCGGGGTGATGCGGCTCGACGCTCATCGGCCCCCAGGCGATGACGCTCTTGATGTCGCCAACCGCAGGATTGCCGGCCCGGAGCCCCAGCACCTCGGAGCCGAAACGGAGCGAGGAACTGGAGAAACAGGGCACGTTCTTTTCCTTGGCCAACCGGAAGATCTCGATGCAGTCGGCCAGCGAGCCGGCCAGCGGCTTGTCGATGAACAGCGGTTTGCCCGCCTCGATCACCGGCCGGGCCCACTCCAAGTGCGGCCTGCCGTCGACCTCTTCCAAAAACACCACGTCGACGTCTTGGAGCATCGCCGGAATCGTGTCGTAGATCTTGACGCCTTTCTTCCGCAACTCTTCCGTGTACTTCTCGCGGCGGTCCCAGCTGGACGGATTGTCGTCGATGCCGCCCGTAAAGCCGGCGACGATCTTGACGTCGGCCAGGTCGCCTTCCGCCTTGGGATCGTTCAGCAAGTTGGTGAACGCGGGCACGTGCGAGGTGGTCAGGCCGATGATCCCCGCCCGCAACGGCTTTTTCGCCTCCTCCGCTTGAGCCGACAGCACGGCCCCGGCCAGGACGGTCACGCACAACACACACAACACAGACAGATGTCGACGCATGGCAGGCTTCTCCTTGTGAAACGTTCTCGTATCAAACCAACGCCCAGGATGTTACAGCGCCGGAGAGCGGCTGACAATGTAGGGACCGTCCTTGGATGCCTGCAGCTTGAGTCCGCGGATGCTTGCGAGCTAAGAGGGAGATAGGATGCGACGGCTGGCGGGAAGCCAGCGGGGAGTTTCTCGAACGCCGCCACGCGGGAGTTCGGAGCATGGAAACGTATTTGGGGCAAAAAGACGCTTGGCGGGGCTTCCACGAGCCATTCCTGCCGGCGGCTCGACAGTCGCTCAGCCCGCAAGTCAGTCCGGCGTGCGTCGTCCAGCTGGACTAAGGGGTCAGGCTTACAGATTTCAATTTTCGCGGTCCCAGGACTTACCACTTGGAAAGCGATTGCCCCGCGAAAATCGAAATCTGTAAGCCTGACCCCAGACCGAGACAAGCTCGATGGAGAGGATCTCGCCAGGGCCTACAACCAACTGGCCATCGTGAACAAGTACGCCGGCAAGCCACAGGTGGCCGAACAGTGGTACGGCAAGGCGATCGCGGCGGGCCAAATGGAACTGGGCCGGCACCCGCTACGAACTCCGCCGATTCGCCCCGCTGATCGCGCTGAGCGTCGCTGCCTTGGCCGAACGCGATCCCCGCGGACCACGGCACCAGATGCGGGCCGAATACCAACGTCAGATGCGCGCGGCCGGGGGCGACTGGGGCCAACTAGCCGACGCCCTCGACCGCCTGCTGGCCAATCCCCAGATCTCCGAAGACGACCTCTGCGACGAATTGCCCTTCGTCAGCGCCACGATCCTGATGGCCATCCAAGCCGGCCTGCGCGATCCCGCCACGCTCGCCGACCTCCTGCCCTCGCCCGATGCAGCCGAAACGCCCTAGCATCCCCTCCGCCCGCCCCCTCCCTGCAAAATCCCGCCGGCTCGCCCGGCGGATTACTCCGCCTCGACCTTTAGCGCGCCCAAGTTGTACGACCCCTGCATAAGGAGGACGATCTCGTGTTCGCCTGCGGCGAGCGGGACCGACTTCAGCACCGCTTGGCTGGTGTGGCGCCAGTCGGGGAATTCGTGCGCGGGGGTCTGGAAATCGCCGACGGCCTGGCAGTCAACCATGAGTTTCGGGCCTGGCTGTTTCGGAGACGGGGTCCCGTAATCCAGCGTGAACGTGTAGTCTGCCGTCCGCTTGACGTGGACCGTGTACTTGAGCCATTCGCCGCCGGAGACTCCGCCGATCACGGTTTCGCCTGCGTCCACGTCCTCGTTCACGCGGAATGTCTTGCTGGCGCCGTTGCCTGGCGTGCCGTCGGAATAGGCGAATCCCTGTCCGCCCTCATCGTAATGCGACAGCATGATCTCGCCCGGCAGTTGGATCGGCTGGCCGAGGTACGGCCCCGTCTTGCCGTTTTTGCGAAGCAGTTTGACGACGTTTTCGGAGCGGCCGACGTTGCCCTGTTCGTCTTGTGCAAAGACACAGAACGCGTGCAATCCGCGGTCCCAATCCGGCCGGATTCCGGTGCGTCCCGGCTTGACGAAATTCGTGCCGTCGTAGTAATCCTGCGTGGTTCGGACGACAAAGTCATAGGGCGGCGCAGACCGGTAATCCAGCAGCGCGCCGCTGTCGAACAAGTAAACCTGCTTGATCTTCGCCCCGGTTTTCGCGGACGGTTCGACCTGGGCCTGGAAATGCAGTTCTTCGCCCGGTTTGAGGATATAGGTGGATTCATCGGGCTTTTTGGTCAGCCGGACAACCGGGTCGCAAGCGTGCGGGTATTCGTAAACGCGGACGTAATCGACGAAGAAACTCTCGGGGAATTTTCCCTTCGTCGGGTCGCCACCGGACTTGCCGCAGCAGCCGGAAAGAATGGCGTGCAGCGGAACGCAACCGGCGGCGTGGTTGAACGGGTCGAACGTCACCGAGTTGTACGGGCTGTGGTTTGCTTCCGACTGGATCAGCTTGCCGTTCAGGTAATACGAGACTTCGAAGGGCGTCCACTTGCAGCCGATGACATACCAATCGTCGACTTTGCCAGGCAGCTTGGAGCCGTAATTCCAGCTTCGCAACGTGCCACAGGCGAAGACGTGCAGATTGTGGTCGAGGATGCCGCGCGGCGGTTCGCCCGGATTCTTCGGGCCCATGTAATAGTCTTCGTAGATGTCGATTTCCCAGCCGTCGAGGAACGGATTGGAAGGTCCGTGCGTACACAGCCAGAACGCGGACCACCAGCCGGATTGTTGGCGAAACTTGACCCGCGTCTCGAAGTAGCCGTGTCCGAAGACCTCGTTGGAATAGAGGCTGGCGCTCTTGGTCTTCGTCTTGTCCGGGGTCGCCCAGTTGCAGACGATTTCGAGTTGTCCGTCGTGGACTTTCGCATAGTCCTTTTCGCTCGTTGGGCTGAAGTACCATTTGCTGGTATCGACCCGGTCGCCATCGAATTCCTCGTCGAACACTTTCTTCCAGCCCACCTGGACCGGATCGAACTGCGGGACGAGATCGATTTGGAAGGGCGTCGCCGAGGTCTTCGATTCCTGCACCGCGAGGCCGATGACCAGATTGTCGACGGTCACCTCGGCCCGCGTCTGTTCTGCAAGCAGGCGATAGCTGAACTCGACGGCTGGGGATGCAAGGCCTTTTCGCTTTCCGCTCGCGCTGGTCGTTCTGCTGTCGACGAGACTGTGAATCGACACGGTCCATTGGCCGGAGCCGTTGACGCCGAACACGAAGTCGGCCGGCAGGCAGTTCGAGGGCAGTTGGAGCGTTTCGAGCGGATTCTCGTTTTCGACGACCGAGAGCGTCAAGAAGGCCGAATCTTCGCGGCAGCGGATCTGGCACGTCAGCTCGGAGGCGACGATCTCGAACGCGACGTTTCGTCGCTGGGACGGGTCCTGGCCGAAATTCTGGATACGAACTCCCGCGGCGGCAAACACGTTGGCGTCCGACTTGTCGGGAAGCGGCGCAAGGTGGTTCGGGCAGGCGATGGCCAGTTTCGCATCGGTCTGGAAAACGCCCTGTCCAGTCACCGAGAGCAGTCCCGGTGTCGGGTTTCCCTGGATCAGCCGCGGGTTTCCGGAGCAGCGGACCGTCGGACCGTCGAAATTCTCCTCAAACGTGCGTTTGGAGAATTGCAGTCTGCGGACGGCGCCGCGCAGATCCAGCGGACCGGCGAGTTTCAGAACCGAGTCGGCTCTGTTCGTCACGATCCTGACCGCGATGACGTTCGTCCCCTGTTTGAGCCGGACGTTCTTGACGTGGCTGTCGATCTCGACAGGCGAGTCGGCATTGCCTGGCGCCGGGGCATCGAAGACTGGCTCGCCGTTCAGATAGTACTGCATCGCCCCACCGGCACCCGCGCCGACCGTCATGTCGCAATCGTATTTGGCTTCGATCGGAGCGAACGCCCAAACGCAGTGGCGAGGGCCGGGACCGGCCAGGGACGCGAAATCCAGCGTGTTGGAGATGAGCGTGGCGGTCTGTGCTTTGGCTTCGCCCAGCGTTTCCGGAATCGACTGGAGTTGTTCCCGCGACGGTTTCAGCGCCTTGTCGACGGGCACAAACATCGTCCAGGCTTTGGGAATGCGGGTATCGCCGACGATTCGAGGCGGCTGGATGTCCAGGGTCAGACTGCACAGCAGGATCTCCGCGCCCATCTTGCCGCCGATGGCGAGCGTGACAGCATGCGTTTCGCAGGTGTGTCCGTTGTCGATGGGAATCGTCAAGACGTGCGGTTGCCACGTGTCGGAGAGATTGAAGGGAGAACTGACGATGACCCCGTTCCATTCGCCTTTCTCGCCCCAGCGATAAAAGGTGACCCAGGCCAGCCCCTTTCCTTTGACGAGGAAGGAAACGCGGCCGACGGCACCGGAACGGGCGGGGAATCTCGCGCGGGTTTGGATGGCGCCGCCGTCGTCACCGAGGACGTTGGTGATGCTCAACGCCGTGTTGCCCTCATAGGCGGCGGAGACGGTCTTGACGTCTGGGAACGGTTTGTAGCCGCCCCATTCGTGCATGACCCAGCCGTCGGGGAAGCCGCCGGGCGCTGTTGCTTGAAAGCGACCGTTGACGTCGATCGGCTCTGCCAACAGCACATCGCACAGCAAAACCATCAGCAACGGAAAGAGAATCGTGGTTTTCATGGAACGTAGTCTGAACTGAAAGGGGATCGTTTTTTCGGCCCGTCGACGCCCATCGCACTGAGTGTCCGGGGATCGTGGGGGTTCAGGAGGAGGAAGGGGCCGTTTGCCTCCGTCCAGAAAAGATTGGAGCCTTCTTGACCGCGCCCGTCAAGGACTTTGAACGCAGCTTCCTCCCGTTGGTCGAGTGCGGGCACGAGGAAGTGCTCTACCGGCCCCGCACGGGCCTGTTCGGCGGTTGTGAAGCGGAATCGCCTTCCTGACGGGCGTTGGAGCAAGCGGGCACGCACTGGCTGCCGGCAGCGGCAGATGAGTAACCGCGACCTGATCGAGATCCGGATTGACCTGCTGGCCGTCCCGCCTGACACCTGCTGGTCGAAGTTGGACGCGATTTCTCATCGGGCCAGCCATGAGCGTGCCGACCCCGATACGGAGTATGGCTACGCCTTGGTCGAAGCCCTCGCCCGCCACGGTGAAGCGGATCGGGCGATTTCCATCCTGGCCAAGAAAATCGCAGACGTTGATGACTACGGCGAGGGCTGGATGGAATTGTTCATGTTCAACCTCGCGGCGGAACTGCGGTTGGACCCTGCCGTTCCCCACATCGTCGCCAAGCTACGGGATGCTGAAAACAAAGCCGACCTGCTGTTCGAGGAAAGCGAGCGGGCCTTGGTGCAGATCGGCACGGATACGGCGGTTGAGGGCGCGGCGATCCTGTTCCCGCAGGAAGATTGGATTCGGCGTATGGTCGGCTGCTACGTCTTCCAGCGAGTCCACTCCGATCTGGCCGTCGCCAAAACTCTGGGAATTCTGCCGCACGAGGAAGAGCCGACAGTCAAAGCCTGTCTGGCACGCGCCGTCACGTCGCAATTCGCTGATGAAGCCATCGAACCGGTTCGTCAGGTAGTCCTCAGCGGAAGATACGACGAGAGCTTCACGGACTTGCGACTTGAGTTGCTCCTGGCCGCCAGCCTGATGGAGTTGGACTTGCCCGAAAAGGAACAATGGAAAGTTGACGTCGAGCGGGGGCGTGCTGAGCGAGAAAAGTAATTTCGCTTCCACGCGGAACCGTGGCCTGACGAAGAGGGCTCTGCCCCGGCCGCCGATGCTCCCGCTTATTGAGCAGTCACCGGTTTGGCGGGCGGGGCGATGGTCAAGGGTGGTGCGGGACCGTTGGGCTTGGCGGCCGCAGGCGACGCTGCGGTACTTGCTGACCTTCCAGACGCTGTTTGACGGCGAGACGAGTGCCAAGGCCTGCCCTCAGGTGTCTCTTGACGCGTCGTGGCGTCCCACACCTTCACTGTGCCATCGCCACCCCCGCTGGCGATCCGCCGACCGTCCGGGCTGAAGGCCACGCTGTTGACCGAACCCGTGTGCTCCCTGAGCGTGAGCGTCTCTTCGCCCGTCGTGGCGTCCCACACCTTCACCGTGCTGTCGTCACCCCCGCTGGCAATCCGCCGACCGTCCGGGCTGAAGGCCACGCTCTTGACATTTCTTGTGTGCCCCTTGAGTGTGAGCGTCTCCTGGCCCGTCGTCGCGTCCCACACCTTCACCGTTTCATCCCAGCCCGCGCTGGCGATTCGTCGGCTGTCCGGGCTGAAGGCGACAATTTGGACAGGAAGAGCGTGCCCTTCGATTGTCAGCGTCTCCTCGCCCGTCGTCGCGTCCCACACCTTCACCGTGCCCTTGCTGGCACTGGCGATCCGTCGGCCGTCCGGGCTCAGGGCCATGCTCTGGACACCGGGAGTCTGTCCCTTGAGCGTAAGCGTCTCCTGGCCCGTCGTCGCGTCCCACACCTTTACCGTGCCATCCAGGCTCGCGCTGGCGATCCGTCGGCCGTCCGAACTGAAGGCCACGCTCTGGCGGCCGTGGCCGCCGGAGCCAGGGTGCCCCTTGAGCGTGAGCGTCTCCTGGCCCGTCGTGGCGTCCCACACCTTTACCGTGCTGTCCCTGCTCGCGCTGGCGATCCGTCGGCCATCCGGACTGAAGGCCACGCTCTCGACAGCGAATCGCCCCCAAGGCTCGACGAAAGGAGCGTGCGCCTTGAATGTGAGCGTCTCCTGGCCCGTCGTGGCGTCCCACACCTTTACCGTGCTGTCCCTGCTCGCGCTGGCGATCCGCCGCCCGTCCGGGCTGAAGGCCACGCTGCTGATCCCCTCCTTGTGCCCCTTGAGTGTGGGGGTCTCCTGGCATGTCGTCACGCTCCACACTTTCACCGTGCTGTCCATGCTCCCGCTGGCGATCCACCGACCGTCCGGACTGAAGGCTACGCTCCTGACATCACTTGTGTGCCCCTTGAGTGTGAGTGTCTCATCGCCCGTCGTCGCGTCCCACACCTGCACCGTGTTGCCCTTGCTCGCGCCGGCGATGCGCAGGCCGTCCGGACTGAAGGCCAGGCTCCCGGCAGACGCCTTGAATGTGAGCGTCTCCTGGCCCGTCGTCACGTCCCACACCTGCACCGTGCCTGCGTCTGCGGCGGCGATCCGCCGACCGTCCGGACTGAAGGCCAAGCCACCAGCCCCCTTGAATGTGAGCGTCTCCTTGCCCGTCGTCGCATCCCACACCTTCACCGCGTTGTCAATGCCGACGCTGGCGATTCGCCGGCCGTCCGGACTGAAGGCCACGCTGGTGACAACACCGCTGTGTCCCTTGAGCGTGAGCGCTTCCTCGCCCGTCGTGGCGTCCCAGACCTGCACCACGACTTGCAGCCAGCCCTTGTTCGCTGGATGAATCACCCCGCTCCCGCTGGCGATTCGCCGGCCGTCCGGACTGAAGGCCAAGCACCTACCGCCAAAATACACGCCCGGCTTGACAACAGGGTGCCCCTTGATCGTGAGCGTCTCCTGGCCCGTCGTCGCGTCCCAGACCTGCACCGTGCTGTCCGAACTTGCGCTGGCGATTCGCCGGCCGTCCGGACTGAAGGCCAAGGTTCCTTCAGTAGGAGTGTGCCCCTTGACCGTGAGCGTCTCCTGGCCCGTCGTCGCGTCCCAGACCTGCACCGTGCTGCCCTTGGTCACGGTAGGGACCGCCGTCCGCCGGTCCGGACTGAAGGCTAGGTTCACCAGGCTGCCCCTGCTCCCGCTGGCGATCCGGCGGCCGTCCGGGCTGAAGGCCACGCTGCTAACCGGGGTACCAGAAACCATGGTTCTTTGGTTCCGGTTGAACAGCGTGTAAAGGTAGTCATGTTCCCAGCCCCGGAGGTCCCAGCGGCAGGCGTCGAGGTAGCGCCACGCCTTGACCGCATCGCCATGCTCCCATTCACTCTGCGCTCCGGCGATTTGGATGGTGTACAGCAGCCACTCGGACCTATCCCTTTGTTTCTCCGCACGCCCCCTCTCCTCCTGGGCTCGCTGCCGTTCTTGCTTCGCACGTTCCAACGCCTCTCTCAGCTGTCCGCGCTGATCCTCGGATATCTTGAGCGCCGCGGACTCACGATGCAACGCACGTGTCGTTGCTACGTACCCAACGGTCCCCACAAAAGCTGATATCACGAGTAGTAGGATTGTTGCACTGGCGAAAATGGCCAACACCGGCTTCCGCCGATACCAGCGGTAGAGCCGAGTCGCACTACCGAGCGGTCTTGCCAGGATCGGTTCTCCGGCGAGGTAACGTCGCAACTCGTCGCCGAGTGCTGCCGCAGAAACATAGCGGCCAGTGACACTCTTCTCGAGACACTTAAGGCAAATCGTCTCCAAATCCCGGTCAATCGCCGGGTTGAGCAGACGGGGCCGCACAGGCTCGTCTTCCCGCAACAGGCGGATGGTTTCGTGGACGGTCGCCGCCCGAAACGGCGGCTTCCCTGTCAGCAGCGCGTAAAGGACTCCTCCCAGCGCATAGATGTCCGCTGCTGGACCAACGTGTTTGTTCCGGCCCGCCGCCTGCTCAGGGGCCATGTAGCTGGGCGTACCCATGATCTGTCCGCTGAGCGTCAGGCCGGACTCAACGTCCAGGCGTTTAGCCAGACCGAAATCAGTGACCTTCGGCTGGCCCGCTTCGTCCACCAGAATATTCGCCGGCTTAAGGTCGCGATGGACCACCTGGCGACCGTGAGCGTAACTGACCGCCTCCGCAATCTTGCGGACCAACTCCGCCGCTTCCCTGGGCAGAAGTGGCTGGTCTCGCAAGCGATTCTGCAGCGTCGGCCCAACCACGTAACCCATCGAGTAGAAGAGTCTGCCGTCGCACTCGCCGACCTCGAAAATCGGCACGATGCCCGGATGGTCGAGGTGAGCCGCCGCCTGAGCCTCAGCGCGGAAACGCTGCACTTGCTTGTCGGAGGCAAGTTGCCCACCAACAATCATCTTTAGCGCCACGATGCGGTTGAGAGTTCTCTGCCGAGCCCTGTACACCACGCCCATGCCGCCCCGGCCAATCTCCTCCAGCAATTCATAATCACCGACAGTTCCCAATACCGGGACGCCATCGCTCGTTGGTTCGCCCGACTTGAAGGACTTCGACGTCGAATCCGTTGCGTCCACTCCACGGCCACAAAGGACGCTGTCGTCCCGGTCCTGGTCCGCCGTGTTTCCCGTGTTCCGCGCCCGGGCACTCACGGGCTGGTCGGCGTCGCAAGATTCACGCGGCAGCGCAGTATCCGCGGGCGCAACGGCAAATAGCGTCCCCGATTCGTTTTTCCGCTGCGGTATCACCGCAGAGCGGGCGAGCGCCCCTTCCAACGGAGTCAGTTTGGTCAGGACTTCCTGACATCGCGGGCAGCACTGAACATGTGCCTCAACCCCCGGACGCTCCCCAGGAGGCAGGGTTTCGTCCAGCAGTCGCTGCAGGGTTTCACGCGAAGGACAGTCGCTCATGGTTTGCGGAGACCGAAGAGATCATCATCACCCGCCATGGCCGGCCCCCTGGCGTGTTGGTTGGATTTGGCTCGGAGGATGACTGGTTCGACTACAAACTTGAACATGATCCCCGGTTTCTCCGACGGATTGAACGTGCTCGCCAAAGCCTTCGCGAGGGCAAAGGCGTTACCAAATCTAGCGACTATCGCTAGCTGACACAAGATTTCTTACAGGCCCAGGTCGGTTGCCAGTGGTGACGTCTTCCCGTCCCCGCCGCCTGATTCCGGTCGTTTGTCCGCAGACCCGGGGCCACCACGCTGCTCGCCAGCGTGGAGCCGTGTTCGCAACCAGAACGTCGGCCCTCGTGGAACTCCCCCGCCATCGCCCGGCTCGTCCGGGTGGAGCGGTGTTCAATGCCGCGCGTCGGGTGGCGTCGTTCGGGATACCGCGGCCCTCGGCCATGAACATCGCTCCACGCTGGCAAGCAGCGTGGTGGCGAGGACGATCGATCCGCCGGGACGCGGGTCTGGTTCTGAACACTGCTCGACGGAGACAAGCTCCGCCGTGGCATCCAACGCACCGCTCGCCCGATCCATCGGTTGGCCTCACCGTTGGGCTTCGTCCTCGCCTTTCCGCTACCGCCTTTCCGGTGCGGCAGAAGAAACTCACGGGTCTTCTCGCAAGACCAAGGCATCCCGACGATGGCTCGCCCTGCCCTGAATCTGCACTTTCCGAAAACCTGGAACTGCTAAGTGGCGAGTTTCAGGAACAGGTGAAACAGGGCGCGAATTTTTGATGATTGGCGGTGCGAGCCGGAAAGCGACAAATATTCGTTCTGCAGCGTCTTTCGCCGTAAGGCTTTGCGCCGATCGGCATGACTCGGTCGACGTTCGCTGTCGTTGCATGGGGAATCGTTGCGGTCGCAGATTTCCTCAGCTGGTTTGTTCCAGGCCCAGCATTCCAGCAGCGTATGCACCCACAAGTTCAGATTGAACACCGCGATGTTCGTCCAGACGTTGCGGACTTGTTGCTGGCCCGCGCCCCAGACTTCCTTGACGTCGTGGAAGTCCTGTTCGATCGATGAACGGTCCGCGAACGTTTCCACGATCTCGCGCGGGGTCGCGTTGGGGTCGGTACAGAAGAAGTATTCGCAGCCATGCTCTTCCTTAACGATCACGACACGAATCAAGCCTCGCGCCGGCCGATAGGTGGCCAGGAACGTCTTGATCGTCTTCGTCACCCACTGGCGGTAAACGAAACACTCGATCGTTTGCCAGCCCAACGGATGCACGCCGCGTCGTTTGAGGTGAATCCGCTTGGTCCCGTACTTGCGCTTCGGGCCGCGACGACTTTTCTTCTCCGCCGCAGGCACGTCCCACAACCGCGCGTCCTTCCGCGAGCGGCTGACGACCACGCTTGAAGTTGCTCTTCAGCGAGCACCGCCAGCGCGGGCCTGCCGTGAGCGGCGAACCCCTTCTGGTCCCTCGACTGCCACGGTCAGGTCGCTCCACGCCTCCCCGCCCACGCAGGACAACAACGTGTTCCTAACCGACCTCCGCAGAAAATGCCTGCGCTGGGCTGCGCGATACCTTGCGCTCACTTCGCCCCACGCCGATCCCGAGGGTCACGCCCGTCCCAAAACCGAGGGCGATTCCCGATCCGTCGCAAGATTGATACCTTACAGGAGACGCGAATCTCGAAAAAAAGGAGAAACCGACCATGCGAGCGCTTTTGACCGTCTCGGCGATCATCGGCATCCTCGGCGGGCAGTCCACTGCGGCCGATGCCGAACATCCTAACATCGTTGTCATCCTGGCCGACGACCTGGGCTACGGCGACTTGGGCTGCTACGGCCAGAAGATCATTCAGACGCCGCACTTGGATCGCATGGCGGCCGAGGGGATGCGGTTCACGCAGTTCTACGCCGGCTCGACCGTTTGCGCGCCGTCGCGCAGCGTCCTGATGACGGGGCGGCACACGGGTCACACCCGCGTCCGCGGCAACGCGGGGCCGGAAAACTCCGGGGCCCAGATGTTGCGCGACCAGGACGTGACGGTCGCCGAAGTGCTCCGCCGGGCGGGCTATGCCACCGCCCTGGTCGGCAAATGGGGCCTGGGGATGCCGGGCGACGAGGGCGTGCCCAACAAGCAGGGCTTCGATTCTTTCTTCGGTTATCTGAGCCAGCATCATGCGCACAATCATTTTCCCGACTTCTTGTGGCGCAACGAAGCCAAATCGCCGCTGCCGAACGTGGTGACGCCCGTGGGCGCGGCGGGCGGCGGCTACGCCACGCAGCGCGTGAAGTACGCGGGCGACCTGTTCGCCGAGGAAGCCCTGGCGTTTGTCGAGCGACATCGCGACCGGCCGTTCTTCCTGTACCTGGCCCTGGTCGTGCCGCACGCCAACAACGAACGTTCGCGGATGCTGGGCGATGGCCAGGAAGTACCGGACTACGGCCCCTACGCCGACCGCGACTGGCACAGTTCGCTGAAGGGCCAGGCCGCGATGATCACGCGCATGGACCGGCAGATCGGCGAGTTGCTGGCCAGACTCAAGCAGTTGGGGATCGACGAGCGGACGCTGGTCGCGTTCAGCTCAGACAACGGCCCGCACAAGGAGGGCGGCCCGCAGTACGACCCTGCCTTTTTCCAAGCGAGCGGCCCGCTGCGGGGCATCAAACGCAGCTTGACCGACGGCGGCATCCGCGTGCCCTTCATCGCCCGCTGGCCGGGCAAGATCAAGCCGGGCAGCGTGTCCGGGCACGTCGGCTACTTCGGCGATTTCCTGGCTACGGCGGCGGAACTCGCCGGTGTCTCGCCACCGCCAGGCCTGGACAGCCTCAGTCTTGTGCCGACGCTGCTGGGCCGGGAGGCCGAACAGACGAAGCACGAGTACTTGTACTGGGAATTCTACGAACGCGGAGTCAGCCAGGCCGTGCTGCTGCAAGGCCGCTGGAAGGGCATCCGGCTGAAACAAGTCACCGCGCCGATCCAGCTGTACGACGTGCAAAACGACATCGGCGAAGAGCGCGACGTGGCGGCCGAGCAGCCCGACGTCGTCGCCCGCATCGCGAGGATCATGAGCACCGCCCGTGTGGACAACGAGTTCTGGAAGATGCCCACCGCGCAGCCCAGATAATCGGCGGCTTGCCGTGAACCGACGCCGCCGTTGGCCGCAGCCCTGTCTTGGAGTGCGGCGCCTTGTCGCCGCTTTGGACCACGGCCTGGAGCGTGCTGGCGGATGGGGTTCACGAGACACCGCCAAGCAGCGGAACACAAACCAGCGGCCGTCGAGTCGCCATCCAGCCAAAGCGGCAAGACGCCGCACTTCCAAAAGGAAAAGGAGTTACTTTCATGCGTCGCCCTCGAATACTCAACCTCCTTGCATCCGTAGCATTTCTGGCTCTGTTCGCACCCCGCACGGCTTGGGCCGCCGAAGCCGCACAGGATCGCGACGTGCTGCGGCAACGTCTGGAGAGGTTTTTTCAGCCGCCCGCTGAATTCGCGGGCCAATTCGGGCCTTATCGGTCACCGTTGAGATTTGCCGACGGCGCCGCGGTCAAGACGCCGGAGGATTGGGCCCGCCGCCGCCAGGAGATCCTGGATACGTGGCACCGGCGGATGGGCGTCTGGCCGCCGCTGGTCGAGCGTCCAGGGGTGAAACGGCTGGAATCCGTCGAGTGTCCCGGCTATGTCCAACATCACGTCCACGTGCAGGTGTCGCCCGAGGGCCAGCTGGCGGACGGCTACCTCTTGATCCCCGCCGGCACGGGCCCCTTCCCCGCCGTGTTCGTCCCGTTTTACGAAGCGCTGACCAGTATCGGCCAGGGCAAGAAGGGCCACGGCACCCACGATTACGGCGTGCAATTGGTCCGCCGCGGCTTTGTGAGTCTGTCCATCGGCACGCCCGGTTCGGTGGAGAAACCCGCCTTGGACACGCGGCAACTGCTGATCGAAGCGGGCCAGGAGCGGCGGCGCCAGCCGTTGACACTGTTGGCCTACGTCGCCGCCAACTGCCACACCGCGCTGGCTCAGTTGCCGCAGGTCGATCCGCAGCGGATCGGCATCATCGGCCTGTCGTACGGCGGCAAGTGGTCCATGTTTGCTTCCTGCCTGTACGACAAGTTTGCCTGCGCCGTGTGGTCGGATCCGGGCATCGTATTCAACGAGAAGAACGGCAGCGTCAATTACTGGGAGCCGTGGTACCTGGGCTACGATCCCAACACCCAGCGCCCACGCGGCATCCCATCGGCAGAGAAGCCCCGCACCGGCTTGTACAAGGAGCTGTTCGAAGCCGGCGAGGACCTGGTCGACCTGCACGCCCTGATGGCCCCGCGCCCCGTGCTGGTCTCCGGCGGCACCGAAGACCCGCCGCGGAACTGGATGGCGCTCAACCACCTGATCGCCGTCAACCAACTGCTGGGCCAGCGCCACCGCGTCGCCATGACCGCTCGCCCCACCCACGTGCCTACGGCCGAAGCGTTGGAATTGGAACTAGCGTTCCTGGAGTACTGGCTGAAGCCGCTGGCTAGCGAGCCCAAATAAGCCCGATGTTGGGACCGTGATAGACAACGTCGCCATCGTGATCCAGGCACTGGGCGTCCACTTGATTGTTGGCATTGTTCTCGCCAGCGAGCGCCACGCCGGTCAGCCACATCGCGTTGTAGCCGGCGCGGATCGTCCACGAGGGCGCGAATTGATAGTTGAACTGGAGCGACAGGTCGCCCAGAAAGGACGTGCAATCGGTATTGACTACTTGCCAGTTTGGCCCGCTGCCCTCCGCCTCGTTCATGAACATCGCGCCCTTGATTTCAAAGTCGATCCAGGCCCGATCGTGGACCAGGAATTGAGCCAGGGCGCCGATCTGAGCGCCGAAAAGATCGTTTTCGGTTGTTACGCTGGATTCTTCATCGACCTGCATGTACCGCAGGCCCACCAACCAGGACATCTCAGCGCAGACGTGCCGATCGGTCGGCATCGCGATTCGTCGCCGCACGTTCAACTCGGAATTGTCCAACTCCGACCAAAGGTTGACGCCGTTATCCGAGTAGCAAGAGTCCTTCCACGAGTGCAAGGCTAGAGACGAGAACTCGAGGCGGTACCAGTCGCTGAGCCCCACGCCGACTAGCGCTCGGATACCCGGCTGAAACTCTACGTCGTCGTCATTGCCAGCCGTTGCGTCATTGTTCGACTCCGGCCCGTCCCGGAACAGCGGCAAGAAATCCACCGAGACGTACACTTGCGGAGCCTGCGCCAGGTGGCTGTCGTGCTCGCCGGCCCAACACAGGGTCGGCGTCGTGCAGGGATCGTGCCAGAACAGGCTCCAGCCGCCGAATTCTTCCAGCCTGGGCGTCTGGGGACAGCAGTAGCCGCCCGCATCGGCCCCGCACTCACAGTCGCTCGCAACGGCGGGGTGACCAACGGCCAGAAGACCGCACGCCAGAAGGGCTGCGCTGACGTAGCTAGCAGTTCTGCTGAAGCCGCCGTGTCTGGTCCGCATGGGCTTGCCTCCCGTAACGCCTACCCGTATTTCGAGCCGTGAAAAGCCGTAAGTTTGTTTCGACTATCTCAATCGCCAAGAACAGAATATCTGGAACCTTCGACACAGTTTGGCTAATCGTCAAAGTCGCCAGACGCTTGAAGGCAACCGAGCCGGGCTGACAGCACGATCAGGCCAGAGCAAGCCACAGCGGCCAGACGCGTGGGACAGGAATGTCTAACCTGCGAAGGTGTTCCTGGACAGGTGCTTAAGGATCGCAGACTGCGATCAGCACGACGACCAAGGACCGGCGCGTCCAGAACTCGCGGAAACGCTCTTCCAGCGACTCCAATTCGTCGTCCAGCCAGGCTTTGAGAAGATCGTCGCCCGCCGTGCCGGAATGAACGGTCGGATCGGCGTCAGCGCCTGCCCAGGCCGCGTCACGAATCAGCGCGGGCAACTGAGGGTCTGCGTGTGTCGGAACATCGCTTCGCCAAGTGCAGGGGTATCCAAACGTACGACGACGAAAGAGTCTGTCCATCGGTGTGCAAAAGAGCCCTGGTCCAAAAGAGGCAACCCTGTTGTGTGCTGGCACCCGATGCACGTTGAATGCCGGCGTGCGACAAGCCGGAATGTTGAGCGCAACTCGCTGTGTGCCAGTTGATTACGGGAATCCGGGAGATCTTGGTTCCGTTGTAATTCCTGCCCGCAGTCAGCCGGGCGAAGATGCCGCCGGGAATTCGACCTGTTCCAGTCAGCGCGGCCGGGGAGAATCTGGCACCGGTTGCGAGTCCCCGTATTTTCTCCACGCTGCCCATGTTCTTGCCGCAGCGTCTTTTTTCACGTTGAGCCGACAATCTCGTCGTTTTTGAAAAAATTTCAAGTCGCGGGTCAAGTTCCGCATCTCGACGGCGAACTACCCACCAGTGACTGATGCCGAGGAAGGCGACACGTTGAAGGGACAGCTCAACGGCAGTTTTCACCCGTACACACCATATTGAGGAGGCAGAGAAATGTTGAGGAAAGGTCTGGTCGCAGGCAGCGTCCTGGCGTTGTTGCTGGGGTTGTTCTTGGGTCGCGACGTATTCAGCTACGTCAAGACCAGCTTCGGATGGGTCAAGACTTCGGTCAAAGACTCCGTCCCGGTCGAATTCGAGTTGGAGCGGGCTCGAAAGATGATCCAGGATCTGGGGCCCGAGATCAGTCAGCACAAGCGGCAGATTGCCCGCGAGGAACTCGACCTGCAGAAACTGACCGCTCAGGTCACGGACGAGCAGGCGAAGTTGACCAAGAACTGGAGCGAAATCCAGACGCTGAAGACGGACCTGTCGCGGGGCGACAGCAACTATGTGTACGCCGGCCGCACGTACACGGTCCAGCAGGTGGAAACGGACCTGACCAGTCGCTTCGACCGGTACCAGACGAAGGACGCCACGGTCCAGAAGCTGCACAAGATTCTGGACGCCCGCCAGCGGGGGCTGAACGCGGCTCAGGAAAAACTCAAGGCCATGATCGCGGCCAAGCGGCAACTGGAAGTCGAGGTCGAGAACCTGGAAGCCCGGCTGAAGATGGTCGAGGTGGCCAAGGCGGCGAACGAGTTCGTGATCGACGACAGCCAGCTGTCCCGGACGCGGCAGCTGCTGAGCGACATCGAGTCGCGGATCGAGGTCGACGCCCAGATGGTCAACGCGGACGAACTGGTGCTGGACGAGATCCCGCTGGAGACGCCCGCCGCCAACGTGAAGATCCTGGAGCGGATCGCGGAGTACGAAAAGGTCCAGGATCAGGAGACGAAGGACTCCCAGTTCGTCGGCGTCGAGAAGTGACGGTTGGGTTGGACGGGAGAGGTCCGGAACCCGCGTTCCGGGCCTCTTTTCATGGACCGTAGAGATCTCGCTCCGCGAGATGATTTCTCCCTCGCGGAGTCCGAGCCGGCTCTGAAAACTCTTCCTCTCGCGGAGCGAGAGGGCTACGGTGATGGGGTGCAGGCCATGGTTTGCAACTGGCGGACGAAATTGGGGCAGGCGGAGGCCGGGGGCGATTGCGACGGCCGTTTCATGCTGTGGGTGGACGGAGTCGGCGGTTACTTGGTGTGTCTGCAAGAGGCTGTCTGTCTGGGATTGGCCACGCCGGGCAACGCGGTCGAGGTCCCGATCCTGGGCGACGTGTCCCGGCGGCACGCCCGGCTCCGCCGCGAGGACGGCTACGTCGTCGAACCTCTGCAGCCGGTCCGTGTCAACGGCCGGCCGATCTGCGGGTCCGCCAGCCTGTCGGACGGCGACGAGATCGAGTTGGGCGAGAGCGTCCGGCTGCGGTTCCGTCAGCCGCATGCGTTGAGCGCCACCGCGCGGCTGGAGTTCCTGTCGCGGCACCGCACGGAGCCTTCGGCCATCGGGATTCTGCTGATGGCGGAATCGTGCGTGCTGGGTCCGAAGTGGCAGGACCACGTGGTGTGCCGCGAGTGGTCACACGATGTCGTCCTGTTCCGCCGCGACGAACGGCTGTTTTGCCGCGCGCTGGAACCGCTGGAAATCGACGGCCGCCGATGCGAGGGCCAGAGCCCCGTGGCGCCGGGCACGCATGTGGAAGGAAGCGATTTCTCCTTCTGCCTGCGGCAACTGGCGTGACGGAGGAAGGTGGAAAATGTTGCCGTTAACCGCTACGCTAGAAGCAGATCAAGAACGGGGCGGCCGGGAGGCCGTCCACCGGCAGCCTCAAACCAAGGCAGGCGGAAAGATGAAGTTTGCCTACAAGACGGGCGCCCGCCCCCTGGACGGCTACGAAATCCAATGCGGCGTCGGCATCGGCGGATTCGGCGACGTCTACTTTGCCAAGACGGACGCCGGCAAGGAAGTGGCGCTGAAGCGGATTCAACGCAACTTGGACATCGAGATCCGGGGCGTCAAGCAGTGCCTGAACCTGAAGCACCCCAACCTGATCGCCCTGTACGACCTGAAGTCGGACGACGAGGGCCAGACGTGGGTGGTGATGGAATACGTGGCCGGCGAGAGTCTGAAAGCCGTCATCGACCGCAATCCCCACGGCCTGCCCGCCGAGGAGGCCGAACGCTGGTTCCGCGGCATCGCCGCCGGAGTCGGCTGTCTGCACGACCACGGCATCGTCCATCGCGACCTCAAGCCGGCCAACGTCTTTGATGACCACGGCTTTGTCAAGGTCGGCGATTACGGCCTGTCCAAATTCATCGCCACCAGCCGCCGCAGCGGGCAGACGGAGAGCGTGGGCACGGTCCACTACATGGCGCCGGAAATCGGCCGCGGCGTGTACGGCAAGGAGATCGACATCTATGCCCTGGGCATCATGCTGTACGAAATGCTGACCGGCCGGGTGCCGTTCGACGGGGAGAGCAGTCAAGAGATCATCATGAAGCACCTGACGGACACCCCCGATCTGTCCCCCGTGCCGCCGCCGTATCGCGACGTGATTCAGCGGGCCTTGCGGAAGGACCCGACCAAGCGTTTCCGCAGCGTGCCGGAGATGCTGGACGCGCTGCAGATCGTCTGGCATCCCTCGACGGCCGGCTGCGGAGCGAGGCCGGGGGCCGCAGCTCAGCCTGCGACGCCGGAGATCGTCTTCGGACCGGTCCGGCATCACGAGGTCGTCCAAGCGGAAATCGTCACGCCGGGCCGCGGCTGGCCGCGAGCGGCGGCGAATCCGTTCGCCGTCCGTCCGCCGCAGCGTCCAGCCCCGCGTCGTGCGTCCGGGCCGGCCGCGCAGGGCGGCATGAGCGGCTCTTCCAAGTCGCTCGTCATCGTGGCGATCATCCTGGTGCTCTACTTCAACCCGATTCTGATTCCTTTGGCGGCCATGCTGGGTGGCGGGTTTCTGGGCTACCTGGGCGTTCGCCAGTTGACCGGCGGGCTGTCCCGGCGGCACTCGCTGGCGAGTCTGGAACGGCCTCACGGTTCGTGGCCGGACAGCACGGCCTTTTTGGCGGCGGTTCGGGACAAGCTGCGTAACAAGCCCTTCGGCGAACACGTTGCCGAGTTGAGCGGGTCGATGCTGTTGGCCGCTGTGGTCTCCGCCGTGATCTGCCTCGCCTTCCTGTTGTTGGAAGGCAAGACGTTGGACGGGTCGAACGTAGGCTGGGCCAAGTTCGCCTGGCTGGCGTCGGTCAGCACGATCGGGGCCTGGATCCTGCTGGCGGCGGCCAAGTTCTGGGAAGCGGACGCAGGCGACCACATCGGTCGCCGAGTCATGCTGTTGGCGGCGGGGCTTGCCACCGGCACAGTCGCTTGCGGCCTGGGCGCGCTGCTGTTGTTGGATCTTCCCCATCAGGCAGGCTGGACCTCGCGCGCGATCCCCGGCGACTCGTGGCTGTCCGGCGTGTATGGCAAGGACTTTGCGGCCTTGGCCGCTTGTCAGGTCTTTTTCGCGGGACTGTTCGCCGTGCTGCGTTGGTGGCGGCCGCTGGACCCGTTGCGGAAAGCCCGGTTGAGCGTCGCGTCCACGGCGGTGTGCCTGCTGTGGGCCTGGGTCATGCACCTGCTGTGCGAGTTCCCGCAGCCCTGGGGGTTCGTGGTAGCCGGGACAATTTCGGTGGCGGTTCAGCTGGCCGCGCCGTGGGTTACGCCTGCGGAGCGAGTGGCACTGCTGCGGTCGCCGCAGGAGGTGGGATTGTCATGATCATGAGCTGGGCGTTTTGTATTCTGGTGTTGGTCTTCGTGCTGGCCGTGGCCCCGCATGTCGTCGTCTCGGTCGCCCGCTGCGGAGTGGCGGCGTTGGCCGTGCTGCTCGTCATGTTCGCCGTCATGTTCGCGGGCCTGACCCTTTGGCGCGCCGCGGCCATTCCCACGCCGGTCCCGGCAGCTCACTCGGCGGACGACTTCCGGCCGGCCATTCCGGTGGGCGTCAAGAAGCCAGACAAGCCCTCTCCGGCGTCTGTTGCGAAGGACGCACGGGTTGTCGAAGAGGCCGAGGAGTCCGCGATTTCATTGGAAGCCGAGCCGGGCAAGACGCCGCTGCCCGCGCGGCCCGCCTGGATCGACAGCGCGCCGGCGCAAGCGGGCGACGCATACCGGCTGGCCGTCTCGTCCGGCCCCCAGGAGAAGTTGGGCGAGTGCCGGCCCGCTTTGGAGCAGGAATTGAAGAAGGCGGTGGCGGCGTACATCGACGAGTATTTCGGCAAGTCGGCGGCCGAAAGACGCCGCCCGTCCGACGTGATCGGGTACGACCTGGCCTACATCCACAAACAGTTGGTGAAGCCGGGGCATACGTTTGAGGAAAGGCTGCAATTGTCGTTTGGGCCGATGTACCAGACGCACGCGCTGCTGGAGTTTGGTCCGGCCTTTCGCACGGAACTGGAAGGTCGCCGCGGCGAACTGGAGCGATATGTCCGGGAGACGGCGACCGCGTACCGGCTGCGCGGTTTGGCCCTGGGATTTGGCGCCGTTTTGTGCCTGCTGAGCGTTGTCTTCGCCTATTTCCGGCTCGACACGGCCACGCGCGGCTACTACACGGGGCGTTTGCAGTTTCTGGCGGCAACGGCGATACTGATCGTGATGGTCGCCGGCGCGTTGCTGGCCAAAAGCGTGATCTGGATGTGACGACCGCCATCCCATGCCTCCGCCGTCCCGAGCCGAAAAGTCGCTGATCGACCGCATCCGCCGCGGGGAAGCCGACGCCTGGGGCGATCTCATCGAGCGGTATGAAGGCCGGTTGCTGGCGTTTGTCGAGGGCCGGGTCGGTCGCCGCACCGCGGCCGAAGACATCGTCCAGGAGACGTTCCTCGGCTTCCTCACGAGCTTGCCCAACTACGACGGCAAGCGGTCGTTGGAGAGCTATCTGTTCTCCATTTGCGCCTATAAGCTGACCGATCACCTCCGTCGCGAAGGCCGCCGCCCCGCCGTGCCCTTCTCCGTCCGCGACGATTCAACGATCCCGTGGGACCCGGCCTCGACAGCCCGGGCCGCCAGCAGTATCGCCCGCAGCGTCGAACGCCGCGGCATCGAAGAACGGGCGCTGGTCGAGGCCCTCCAGCACCAGGTCACCCGCATCCGCGAGCGGCGTGAATGGACCAAGCTGGAATGCCTGGAACTCCTCTTCGTCGCCGGCTGGGCCAACAAAGACGTGGCGGCGGAACTGCGTCTCAGCGAGCAGCAGGTCGCCAACTTCAAATTCGACTTCCTCGCCAACCTGCGGAGGCTGATCCGCAACCAAGGCCTGTCGCCAGACGTGTTTCCGGAGTTGTACGAAGAGTGAGGACAGCTTGCGCATCCGACCATGGCACGACAAAGGCCTGCGTTTGCTCGCCTGTTGCCGCCGTGTCTCAAGGGCCTGTTCTGTTGGTTGCAAGCCGAAGAACTCACGGACGTGCGGTGCCTTCCGTCGCTTCCTGCACGGCTTGCCAGTGCTCGTCGTAGAAGTGATCGAGATGGAACAGGACGAATCCCTTGGCGCCCAGCAGCCGAGCTGCCCCGATTTCGGCCTTGATCGCGTCGGCGGCCTGCCGCTCGGGGTAGATGCTGCTCCAACTGACCGCCAGCCCCGTCGCCAAGTCACAGGCGCCCAGACGAGCCTTGGTCTTCAATCCCCGTTGCGTGAAGGCGTCGACATCCTTCGTGTACACTTGCGGGACGTAGAAATCGAGGTAGCCGCGCTGGGCCCAGGTCGTCCAGTCGCGGCCGATGTACCAGTCGGGGTTGTCTCCGCCGGAGCCGTTGGCCGACAGCCACAGTTCCGGCCGTTTGTCGATCATCAACTGCCGCAACCGAGCGAAAAAGTCGCTGCCCATGAAGGCGGCCAGGTTGTGGACGACGGGCTTGGCCGCCGCGTCCCGGCGAATGTCCACGCCAAACCAGTGGCGGCAAAGTTGTTGGCAGTGGTCGCAGTAGCAGTAATCGGCGCCCCAGTTGAAGCCCGGCTCCTCGATGTGGAGGCCGGCCAGATCGGGGTACCGGTCGAGAAACCTGCCGAGCAAGTCCAACTGGAACTGGCGGACTTCCGGGCGGACGAAGCAAATCCCGTCGTTGTCGGCCACGCCCTGAGCGTTGACGGCGGCCCAATCCGGATGTTCCTTTAATTCGACCGCGCGGCTTGGCGACTTGTAAATCCACGGCGAATACCAGGCGTGGACCTGGAGCCCGTGCTGCCTGGCGGCCCGCATCATCTCGCCCAGCGCATCCCAGGCGGCGCGCGGCTCGGCCTGCTGGAGTTCAACTTGGTCGAGGGCGGCGAGGTAAAGCGTCTCTGTCCAGATGAACAACGTGTTCAGGCCGGCTTGCTTGACTCTCCGGACGGTCTCCCCAATCTCGCGGAGTCCGGCCTCACGCTCCTTGGCCTTGGGCAGGCCGCACCAGACGGCTCGGAGTTCGCCGTCAGGAAAGTGTTTGGGGATGATCTGAGCGTCGTCCACATAGAGTTTTCCCAGCGTGCAGCCATCGCTCTGTTTGCCGGTGACCTGAATCATCAGCACCATCCGCGTCACGCCTTCCTGGATGCGAAAGGCACCCGTACACCGCTGCCATTGCGACGATGGTCGAAGCGAACCTCCGCTGACGGTATGTTGGACTCGTTGCGGGTGGTCGGCATCCGGCGACGGCCAGCCCGTCACGTTGATCGCAACGGACGAAACGTCTCCTTTGTACCAGAAGGAGAAAGCGTACCTCGTGGCCGGAATGCACTCGATTGCCCCCTGGGCGTTGTAGCCGTTGCTGGGAGCCAGGATAAGGGCGCCGCTGACGCTGCGCTGGGCGGCGGCGTCCGGCGCATCCTTGGGCGTGTACCAGTCGATCAATTCCAGACAGGCCGCCCGCTGGCCGGAATAACGTTCGTCCAGCGTGCTTGTCAGCTTCATCTGGCCAGCCCCGGCGTACAGCCCCCAGCCCTCCGGCCGACCGTTGACCGCGACATCCTCGGCGGACGGATTGGCCACCAGGTTCTCCGCCGCCGATCCCATCGGGGCGGCGATTCCGAAGAGCCCAACAACAAGAACTCGAACCAAAACAAAAGCGTTCATCGCGGCAAATCCTTTAAAAGCAACCTACGTTCCGCAAGTCGTGAAACCAATATCTCCGGGATTTCTGCGGGGGGCAAGGGGCGGATCAACGGCCGTAGTCAGCGGGGGAGAGGCCGAGGAGTTTGATGATCTGGGCCTGGAGAGTTGTGAGTTCGGTGACCAGGCATTGCGGTTCGTTGTCGCCGACGACGAGCCAGTGTCGCTGAACCAGCTCGAAGACTTCGATCACCCTGGCGGTCGTGGGGCGTGAACAGGGACGCCCCTCCGGATACAGCGGCAGAGCGTCGAGGTCTTTGCGCGCCATGGCTCGACAGCCGCTGGCGCAACTCCGTCAGCGCCGCCAACGCCCGTTGCACGCGGCGGGCCCGGCTGGCAAGGTCCAGTTCGGCCTTCCGCGTGCTGCGGCAGCGACGCCAACGTGTGCGACTTGCCGCCGCCAAACGGACTGCGAAGCTTCAGCACCCGGTTGTAGTTCTCGACCCCCGCGAGGCTGGCCAGCACCTCTTCGAGCAACCGCCGCAGATCCGTCGTGATGTACGTGGCCGCAAAGAAAGCATCCGGCTCCCGGTACACCAGCGGCGGCGTCGGATCGCCCATCGCAATCGCGCCCAGGTCGATGGCGAACACCGCCTCAGCGAGACTTCCGCTCTGGACATCCGGGTGAAGTTTGACCAGTTCAGTCCAAGGTTTCAGTGAATGGACGGACATCCAGATCGATCCTCAGATGTAGGTCCCGCGAGCCGAGCGGGACCGGTACCGACGTTACGCCTGAGTCCGGCTCGCCTCGCCGGACCTACTTCCGCTCGGCTCGCGTGAGCTAACGGTCTGCCAGGAGCCGTAGGGCCAATCCAAGTAACGGGACACAAGCCTTGCCTTCTCGGGATTTCGGCGGATGTACTGGGTGGTTCTTTCGGCTTCCTCATCGGATCGCGACCAATGATCGAACCATTCGTCCTGCAGAAGCGACCGCCGTCAAGGTCCAATAGCTTACCAGCCTGGTGGCCCGTCCAGCGTTTGAACTGTTCCATGACGGTCTTCAGGCTGCCGCGCAGAACCTCGAAGAACAAGTGCAGATGCGTGGGCATCACGACGAACTCGAACATGTTCCAATCGCGCTGCTGCTGAAAGTCGATGGCCTCCATGACCATTTTGGCGATGGCGGGGTCCTGGAGGTCAGTCCGCTGTGGGGCGCGATCGAGCCAAGCTTCCATTTCGGCGAAGATGTGACGCGAAATGCGCGGCCGGCCCTCCAGGTCATCGGCCGGAAGGCGATGCAGTTCCTCTGACCGTTGGTGGATTCGTTCTTGGCCCTGTTCCGGAATCGCACCGCTTAAGTGGAGCGTCACGAAGTATCGGCCGTCCACGACTTCCCAATGCGGGAGCCGTCCCCACCGAAACGCAATCGTTTCCGGCTTCCGGATCATGGCTCACTCCTTGTAGGTCCGGCGAGCCGAGCCGGACGGCGAACTTCGGTAGGTCCCGCCAGCCGAGCGGGAGCGGCTGGGTGATGACGCAATTGGTGCCGCTCGGCTCGCGGCCCCTGCTACCGCTTGGACATCGCCTTTCGCAGTGCGGCATTGGGTGGCGAAGGCCTTTCCAGCAGTCGCAGGAACCGGTCGCGGTCCCGATCCGACAACGTCGTAGTGGTCTCCTCGGCAAATTCCGCTGGCGCGTCCCCATTTCCGCCCGTCCTGCAGATGCGGACTTCGCTTTCGCTAACCTGTTCCAGGATGACGGTTGCTTTGGCAAAGCGGGGGGGGCAGCGTCACCCGTGCCCGCGCATCGACGGTTCTCGTCTCTTTGGCAGCCATCTGCTGTCGTCCTTTGCGTTGAATTCCCTGATATTCTATCCTAGGCGGACCGTTCGGCGGCTAGTCAAACAGCCTTTCCTGCCCGCGCTTCCGGTCCTCGCGTTCCGCCTTGCTGACCACGGCATTCTCGATCACGGCGCGCCAGTTCGCCAGCAGCTTGCCGAGCGCCGCTTGCTCCGCCGCCGGCGAACATGTCCAGCACCCGCGGACGAGGCGCCCGGCCAGCGACGATGTCGTCGTAGGTGACGACCGTCTTGCTTCCTTCGTTTAACCGCGACCCAGCGGGGAGCGCGTTTGGAGTGGCCACGTCATCACCCGACACGCTCCCCGTTGGGTCGCGGTTAAACGAAAACGGCCACTTGAACTCGTCAACCCGCGCGGGCGGCTTGCCCGTCTCCTTCGCTTCCACAAGCTCCGCCGTCAGCCGCTCCGCGTGCGCTTCCAGAATGTGCTTCTGGGCTTCGACGATGGCGGCTTCCGTTTCCGCCTTGGCCTTCACCTCGGCGGGCTTGGTCGGATTGGTCTTCGGGTAGCGGCACAGCTTGGTGACGAATTCCTTGGCCGCTTTGCGGTTCAGCCCCTTCTTCTTGCCGTTCTTGCTCTTGGCCGACTTCTCGGCGTCTGCCGGCGGATTCTTCAGATCGACGTCCTTGATTCACCGATCGGCCGGGACGAGCGCGCCGTAGACCGCCGCCCGGCAAGCGACCAACGGCCGCCGCGCCCACCACAGGTGCAGCGTCGAGATGTGTCCCTTGCGTACCGACTTCTCCCGCAACGCCTCCGCGCTGATCGCTTCGATGGGCAGGTAGTCTTCGATGAGCCGGAGATCGTCAGACATGGGTCACCAGAGGCACTTGACTTGCGGGGATGCTTGAATGCTCGCGTCCTTCGTCAGGAGGATCGCTCCCAGTCGCTTCGCGGCAAGTGCCAGCAGTCGGTCCCAGACAACGCACAGCCAATACGTCGGGCCAAGCTGCTGGGCCTTGTACCATTCGTTGGTCGTCAGCTGGATGTCGTTGCCCCGCGTGTAGCCCTTGACCTCGATCCGCCGGACTTCGATCACGCCCGTCGTGTCGTCCGTAACGCGGTGAGCCCGGATGTCGAAGCCGAGCTTCTGCTTGCCGATGCGCTCTGTGTTTTCTCGCGGAAAGCCGTCGGCGACAAGATTCTCGATCACGATTTCCTCAGCCCGCAGTTCCTTCTGCTTCCGCAGATGGACATCCGGCTCTCGGCCCGGAGCGCCGACTTGTTCGGCAACGTCGCCCTCCGCGGTCAGGACTATCGCCGTGGCCAAGTGACGGATCGGGCCGGTCCGCGCGATTTGGAGCCGGTCCAGGCCGGCCAAGCGTTCCTTCTTGCTCCGCTCCAGATCGTCCACGTGGCGTTTCGCCTCGTCGGTCGCCAGCTTGTCTTCGGGCTTGATGCCCAACTCGGCCATCAGCCGCATGTACCGTTCCTGAGCCTTGCTGATCCGGGCCTTGAACGATCGTTCGAGGTAGTCGCGGACCACGCTGGCGTACTGCTGCCGGTCCTGCTGGCAGCGTTGGCGGACGCGAGAAGAGGGTGAAGTCGGCATGGGGTGCAACCTCCATTTCACCGAATCCGGTAGTCTACCGGATTTCCTAGAAACTTCAGGCCGCACTGCCGACCATCGGCAGGTAATCTAAAACGTGATTTCGGCGGTACTTAGAGTAAGTGGGCGCACGAGGAGTCGGACCTCGGACCTCGTCGTTATCAGCGACGCGCTCTAACCAACTGAGCTATGCGCCCCAGTCACTTAACAAAGCTCAATTCTAAACCGTTCGTGGCCGCTGTCAAAGGGGGCGTTGCTCAGAGCGTGGCAAGCACGGGCGTTTGTGGATTTTCCACAGCGAACCGGTGGCCTGAAGCCGGACTTTTGAGGAAGATCCGGGTTTCTTCCACTGGGCCGCAGCGGCGAAGCACCTGTCCAGCACCAACTTCGTGGGGCGGAACTCATTTCGCCCGAGCGAATCGCGAGTTGATCCTGGAAACGTGCGAATCCCTAAGTCTTGCCTGGAGAGTCTTGCCGGGACCTCGCACTTGGCCCTTCGCAGGGGCCACTGGTGCGGCAGTCGCGGGGTTGCTGGCGCCAAACGGGATTTCGGCACTTTTCCGCGTCGTTTATGAAGTCACGGTTTCGGTCCTGGGGTCAGGCTTACAGAATTCAATTTTGGCCGAGCGGAGTCATGCGACGCGACTGGCACCAAACTCGGCCAAAGTTGAATTCTGTAAGCCTGACCCCATTTCGCGCGACCGTGCCATCCTGGACAGCGACTTTCCGTGGCTGTTTTCCGTTTGGTGCTAGCGGCACAATCGGAACAATCGTCAAAATTCGCCCAGTTTTGCTATGCTCGAAAGCGGCCTGAAACCGAACAATGAGACGAAGTTTCCGAATCTCGGTTCCTGGGGAGTGACCGTTCATGCCGCACGCGATCCGTCGAATTCCGTTCGCCGTCAGTTTGGCCGCGTCTGTCTGTTTGGGGATTTCCGATGTCGACGCTGCGAAGGTGACTGCAGCTCAGGCCTTGGGACTGCGTCCGATTCAGAGCGACGTCGAATACGATACGCCCACCGCGGCCGACATCGAGAAATGCAGTGTCCAGGTGAAGTCGGACGGCGGAGTCGCGGGCTGGCTCGTGCTGGATCAAGGCGGCCAGTTGCTGCGGCGTTTCCTGGACAGCAACGGCGACAACAAGGTGGATCTGTGGTGTTACTATCGAGGCGGGATTGAAGTCTATCGCGATATCGACGCCGATTTCAACGGCAAGGCGGATCAGTATCGCTGGCTTGGGACCGCCGGCATCCGGTGGGGGCTGGACAGCAATGAGGACGGCAAGATCGAGCGGTGGAAGATGATTTCGGCCGAGGAGGTCACGGCCGAGGTGGTCGCGGCCTTGGCAAACCGCGACGCGACGCGCTTTCAATGCGTCCTGCCCACGGCCCAGGAGTTGACCGCGCTGGGACTGGGCGAAGTCCAGCAGCGCGACCTTTCCAAGAAAGTCGCCGAAGCGGCCCGCAAATTCCCGGAATTGGCCAGCGGCCAGTCGGTGGTCAACAGCAACTCGAAATGGCTGAACTTCGGCGCCAATCGCCCTGGCATCATTCCGACAGGGTGGGAAGGCGCCACACGCGATGTGACCGTCTACGACAATGCGTCGGCGATTGTGGAGACAGATGCCAAGACAGCCCAGGTCATCGTTGGAACGTTGATTCAAGTGGACGGCGGCTGGCGGGTCATCGATCTGCCAGCGAACCTCTCGGACGCCCGCACCGTGAGCGTTTCGGGCGGTTACTTCTTCCAGCAAGCGGTGGCCCGGCAACCCGCCCCCGTCGCCGGCGAAGAAGGCTTGAGCGAGGCTGTCCAGAAGTTGCTCCGCGATTTGGAGCAACTGGACAAGTCTCTCGAATCGGCCGCGGGACCGGCGGAACTCGCCAAGTTGCACGCCAGCCGCGCGGATGTGCTGGAACAGCTGACCCAAAACGCCGACACCGAGGAAGACCGCGAAAACTGGGTCCGTCAGTTGGTCGACGGCATTGCAGCCGCCGTCCAATCGGGCGGTTATGCGGCGGGAGTCGATCGACTGCAGGCGTTGCTGGACAAACTCCAGCGGCAATCTCCCGACTCCCATTTGACGGCGCACACCGAGTTCATGTATCTGTCCGCCCAGTACGCCCACAAACTGCAGCAACCCAACGCCAAGTACGCCGAGATTCAGCAAGAGTGGCTCGCCAATCTGGCCAAGTTCGTGGACAGTCATCCGAAGGCCGAGGACGCGTCGGAAGCGATTCTGCAGTTGGCCGTCGGCGAGGAGTTTGCTGGCAAGGACGAGCAAGCCGTGGCCTGGTATGGCAAGATCCTGGAGCAATTTCCCAAGGCTTCGCAGGCCCCTAAGGCGGCGGGCGCCAAACGACGCCTGGAAGCCGTCGGCAAAACGCTCTCGCTGAGCGGGACGACGGTGGACGGCAAGCCGGCGTCGCTGGACACGCTCCGCGGACGCACTGTCTTGATTCACTATTGGGCTACCTGGTGCGAACCCTGCAAGCAGGATTTGAGCACGCTAAAACAGGTTCAAACCAAGTTCGCCAAGCAAGGATTCACCGTGCTCGGAGTCAATCTCGACAGCGACCGTGCCCTGGCCACCGCTTATCTGCAGGACAATCCGCTGTCCTGGCCGCACTTGTACGAACCGGGGGGGCTGGACAGTCGCTTGGCCACCGAACTCGGCATCCTGACGTTGCCCACGATGATCCTGGTGGACAAGGACGGCAAGGTGCTCAATCGAAATATCCACGCTGCGGAGTTGGACGAAGAATTGGGCAAGCGTCTGCGGTAGCGCGCTTGCCACGGCGTTTCGATTCTGTCGCCTGCCAAAAGCCCGACTCCTCGTCTCGTCTGCAGGAGCCGGGCTTTTCTCGTTTTCGGCGGCAGTTCCTTTAACCCAATTTGCAGAATCTTCAAAAAACGCCCGCTCCGCCTCCTGCCAGCGACTTGCCGTACGCTGGGCCGATCGCACGCAACCGTCTGACTTGAAGCCACTTACATCGGTCTTTGTCGATTCACCCTCGCGCGGCATGAAAATCGCACTCCCTTTCATTCACGGCAGCTGGTATATTCCGGCCCGCTGCTGCGGGTGTTCCCCTGGAACGGAGTCTGGGAGTGACAAGCCATGTCGCCAATCAATGAAGTTCTCGCGATCGTGTCGATCCTGGCCATTCACCTGTCTGGGTTGGCGAGTGTCGTTGCGGCTCGACTGGCCGAGCGTTCGTCCGTCACCTCGTCGGCGCCGAAGTGGTTCTTTGTGTTGCTTGGCGCTGTCGGCCTGTCCACGATGATCACGCTCAGCGCCGGTCACGGCATCTGGCTTTTGGGGGCAGCGACGTTGAGTTTGATGTCGCTTGGCGCGACCATCGATTTCCGCGCGGGGCGGCGGAATCCGGCCCCGTTGAGCTAGCCGCGCGAAGTGCATCCGGGGTGAGGTGAGCCTGGGTGGTGAGACTTGCCGAACCGTGCTGGCTTCACGGCTGTGGGGTCCACAGGCCAGATTCGCAAGCCGCAAGAAAAGTGCGGCAAATTGGCCGAATCTGCCTCGGCGCGAGTTCGTCTGCGTCGTGTCGGACGGTATCATGGTTGGGCGTTCGCCGTCTTCCCAAGCCGTGTCCGCGGCAACCATGACCTTTACGACAGAGCGACACCCATCATGGCTAGCACCGAAACGCCCGTCCACAATGAGGCTTCGCCGAGCCGGTTTCTGCCCTACCGCTGGGAATTGCTGGGCCTGCTCTGGATTGCCTTCTTTTTGCACCAGGCCGACCGCCAGATTTACGGCAATCTGATTCCGCTGATTCAGGCCGACCTGCAGTTGAGTGACGAACAGCTGGGGTTGGTGGCTTCGGTCTTCACTTGGGTGTATGGCCTGATGGTGCCGTTGGCCGGATATGCCGGCGACGTCTTGCGGCGGAAGTGGATTCTGGTGATCAGTCTGCTGGTCTGGAGTGTCGGGACGCTGCTGACCGGCATCAGCAGCGGTCTGATTGGGTTGCTTCTGTTCCGCAGTCTTGCCTCGGGAGGCGGTGAAGCCTATTACGCGCCCTCGGCCAACTCGTTGATCACCCAGTTTCATGACAAGACGCGCGCCCTGGCGATGTCGCTGCACCAGACGGCGCTGTACGTCGGGATCATCGCCAGTTTTGCGGCCGGTTACGTGGGGGAATTGCACGGGTGGCGTTCTGCCTTTTTCGTGTTCGGCGGATTTGGCATCCTCTGGGCTGCCGTCATGATTTGGCGGGTAAAGGACAGTGGCCCGCCGGGTGAGCCCGGGGCGGGGCAGGCGGCCGTGCCGAGCCGTCCGCTGTTGTCGGAAGTGATGCGCGAGGTTTTCCTGCGTCCGACGGTGCTGTTGCTCAGCCTGGCCTTTGCCGGACAGGTGTTCGTCAACGTGGGTTATCTGACCTGGATGCCGACGCTGCTGCACCGCAAGTTCGAGCTGTCGGTGACTTACGCCGGACTTGCTGCCCTGTCGTTCCATCACGCCTTTGCCTTTTTGGGCGTGGTGTTGGGGGGCCGATTCTCGGATCTGCTGGCGCGACGGCGGCGGCTCGTGCGCATGGAATTCGAGTACGCGGGACTGCTGCTGGCGGCGCCCTTTATCTATCTGATGGGTGCGGCGGACCAGTTGTGGTTGTGCTGTCTGGGGCTGTCCATCTTCGGCCTGTTTCGCGGCGTTTACGATTCGAATCTGTTTGCGGCTCCCTTCGAGGTGATACCGGCCCGTTTGCGGTCCAGCGCCCTGGGCGTCATGCTGTCGTTTGCGTTCTTGATGGGGGCCTTTGCGCCGCTCGTGCTGGCCCGCCTGGCCAAGCATCTGGATCTGGACGGGGCGATGGCGTCGCTGGCCGTGGTGTACCTGGTCAGCGCGGCCTTGGTGGTGATTGCCGCCTATGCGACTTTCCAGCGCGACGCCGAGCGGTTAGACTCGATGAACCAAACGTCATGACAAGGCCCAAGCCGTAGACCGCGTCTAGAAGAGCGAGATTTCCGACATGAAGGCAGACCTGATTCTCGACGTCCGAGCGCAACTGGGGGAAGGCCCGGTCTGGCATCCTCGCGAGCAGCGGTTGTACTGGGTGGATATCCTCGCCGGCCTGGTACACGTCCACGATCCCAGCGGCAAGCCGGACACCGTCTATCGCGTCGGCCAGATGGTTGGCGCAGCCGTTCCGCGACGTTCGGGCGGGCTGATGCTGGCAACGCAAACTGGCCTGGGCGTCTTCGACCTGGCGACCGAGCGATTCACGCTTGTCGCGGCCCCGGAGAAGGAACTGCCCGAAAACCGCTTTAACGACGGCAAATGCGATCCACGGGGACGGTTTTGGGCCGGCACCATGAGCATGGTCCGCAAGACGGGGACGGGCAGCCTGTACTGTCTGGACACCGACGGCACGGTGCGTCACGTGTTCGGCGGAGTCACCACCTCGAACGGTCTCGGCTGGAGCCCGGATCAGCGGACCATGTACTACATCGACACGCCGACGATGCAGGTGGCGGCCTTCGACTACGACGCCGAAGCGGGGACCCTTTCCAACCGCCGCGTGATCATCCCGTTTCCGGACGGCGTCGGTCGCCCGGACGGCATGACCGTGGATGCCGAAGGCATGTTGTGGATCGCGCACTGGGACGGCGGCCGCGTCAGTCGCTGGGAGCCGGCCACAGGGCGGTTGTTGCAGGAAATCCATCTGCCGGTTGCGCGAGCCAGTTCCTGTACCTTTGGCGGCCCGAATCTGGAACGGCTGTACATCACCACCGCGCGCACCGGCCTGACCGAAGACCAACTCCGCGAGCAACCGCACGCCGGCAGTCTGTTCGCCGCCACTCCCGGCGTCGTCGGTCTGCCCGCCGACGAGTATGCGGGCTGAGCCGCGTTCAGGGGCAGTTGGGGCGGTTGAAAGGCTCTTTCGCGGCGCGTTCTGGGGCGAGTAGAATAGCGTTGGCAGGTCGCTCGGATCTCTTCGGTCTCAAGGAGCGCGGGAATGATTGGCGAACGCAAGACCCTGGCGTGGCTTATGCCCAGTGTGTTGTCGTTGAGCATGGCGGCTTGGTCCCCGACGGCGACGCGGGCGGAACCGGCGGTGACCCGCGCGCAGCTGGAGGCGGATTGGCTTCGTCAATTGGAATTGCGGTATCCACGCGTCGCGGCCTCCCGTGGGAACGTCACGAAGGAGGAGGACGCGGCGGGCGCGGTGGACGGCGTCAAGGATGGCAAATGGGGGTTCCACACGGAAAACGAGGAGCAGCCCTGGTGGCAAGTGGACCTCGGCCAGGTTGCCGCCCTGGATCGGCTCGTGCTCTACAACCGCTGTGACGGCGGGTTCGGCCAGCGCGCGGCGCGGATCCAAGTCCTGCTGTCGGTCGACGGGCAGCAGTTCCGGAAAGTGTATCAGCACGACGGCACGGCGTTCCTGGGGCAAACCGACAACAAGCCTCTTTCCGTCCCGTTGGCGGGAAACCAAGCCCGTTACGTCCGGCTGCAATTGCCCGGCCGCAGCTATTTCCATCTGGACGAGGTCGAGATCTACAGCCCGGACGGCGGCGCCGACATCGCGTTGCACAAGCCGGCCACGCAAAGCAGCACCAGTCAATGGTCCGCCTGTCACGCTTCCGGCCAATCCCCCGCGCTGGCGCCGGTCGTCGTCGAAGTGGTGCAGCAAGGATTGCAGCTGGCCGCCGAGTTGCAGCGGCGCGGCGTGAACACGGCGTCCCAGGCCGCCGCCTTGCAGGCGATCCGCACACAGGCAGAACGAGCGCTGCGGCAAGCCGACCCCGCCGAGGCCCGCCGATGGTACTTCCAGACCCAGGAACAGATCCGGGCGTTGTCGTTACAGAACCCCCTGCTGAATTTCGACGCGATCCTGTTTGTGAAGCGCGCCCCGACTTTGTTCCCTCACGTTTCAGACCAGCATTACGGCTGGTGGTCGCGGCCGGGCGGCGGGATCTATTTGCTGACAGGCCTGCGGAGCGGCGAACCGCAGGTTCAGTGTTTGACGCAGGCCTGGCCGGCCGGCAACTTCATCGGCCCCGACCTGTCCTACGATGGCCGCAAGGTCCTGTTCGCCTGGTGCCGGCATTATCCGGAGTTGGCCCACGTTGCGGACAAGACCGACAAGGACCAATTGCCGGAGGATTCCTTTTACCACGTCTTTGAGATGCGCGTGGACGGCAGCGGCGTGCGGCAGTTGACGCACGGGCGGTATGACGATTTCGAGGCTCGCTATTTGCCCAACGGGCGGATCGTGCTGCTGTCCACCCGCAAAGGCACCGCGTTGCAGGCCGGCAAGCGGAGTGCCGCAGCCACCGTCGATCGCGCGGGCGAGGACAGCTACGTGCGCTGCGGCGGCGGCAACCACCGGCCCGTCGCCGTGTTCACGCTGCACACGATCGACGCGGACGGCGGAGACTGGTGCGCCATCTCGGCCTTCGAGAATTTTGAATGGACGCCCGCCGTCGCCCATGACGGCCGAGTGCTGTACGCGAGATGGGACTATATCGACCGCTTCAACGGGCCTTTCTTCAGTCTCTGGTCGACGAATCCGGACGGCACGAATTCGCAACTGGTGTACGGCAACTATACGGTCCGTCCGCAATGCGTTTTTCAGGCCCGTCCGATTCCCGGCTCGCACCGACTGATCTTCACGGCGACGGCCCATCATTCGATCACGGGCGGGTCGTTGGCGCTGCTCGACCGCACGCGCGGCACGGAGTTCGAGCGGCCGCTGACGCGGTTGACGCCGGAGGTCTGTTTTCCGGAAACGGAAGGCTGGCCCCAGTCGTACTACGTCGATCCCTGGCCGCTGTCGGAGCAGTACTTCCTGGCCGCCTGGTCGGATCGTCCCTTGCCGCCCCACAGCTTGATGAAGCCGGACGATCGCCGGAATCCTCCCAATGCGTGCGGGATCTACTTGTACGACGCGTTCGGCAATCTGACGCTCCTGCACCGCGACCCCGCGATCTCCAGCGTCGCGCCGATTCCGCTGACGCCCCGGACTCCGCCGCCGGTGGTGCCCGACGCGGTGGATTGGGCCGGTGCCCAGGAGGGCCAATTCCTCGTGCAAGACGTCTATCAGGGTCTGGACGGCGTGCCGCGCGGCGCGATCCGTCGGCTGCGGATCGTGGGCGTGCCGCCCAAAGTCCAGCCGCAGATGAACAGTCCGGCGATCGGAGTGTCGAAAGAAGATCCCGGCAAGTATGTGCTCGGCACGGTGCCCGTCGAGGACGACGGCTCGGCCTGGTTCCGCCTTCCATCGGGAGTCTCGGTGTTCTTCCAGGCGTTGGACGCCGATGGCTTGGCCGTTCAGACCATGCGGTCGCTGACCTACGTCCAGCCGGGGCAGACGCTGGCTTGCGTTGGCTGTCACGAATATCGCGGCATGGCCCCGCCGCCCGCCGGTTCCCCGTTGGCCTTGCTCCGCGAGCCCTCCCGGCTGACGCCGGAACCCGACGGCTGTTGGCCGCTGCGGTTCGACCAGTTGGTACAGCCGGTTCTGGACCGGCATTGCGTGTCTTGCCACGAACCGGGAGTCGAGAGCCAGGCAGCGGCTGCGTTCGACCTGACGCCCGCCGTGGCCTGGCAGACGCTGGTCGAATACGCCGACGGCGACCTTCGCAAGCTGGCGTTCGAGCGCGACCAATCGTTCGCCGGCCAGACGCCGGCGCGGAACAGCAAGCTCTACCGCCTGCTGACGGCCGAGCCGGGCCACTACCAGGTGCGGCTGCCGGACGAGGACCGCCGCCGGCTGGCCGTGTGGATGGATACGTACGCCCAACGACTGGGTTCCTTCAGCGAGGCGCAGGAGCGGCAATTGGGCGAGTTCCGTGAGGATTTCTCGGCCCTGCTGGCCAAGTAGCCAACCAGGGGCATCCCCGTCCCGGCCCGTTCGCCGCCCGCCGGGGCACGCCGGCATCGTCATGCAACGGCTGACGCTGTTCCGCCGGGATTGGGGAACGTTTTGCTGCGGCCGTCCTCAGAACTCGGTGCGTGTGGTCTTGCCGGTTTGGGATGTGATTTCGATCCAGTCGATCTCGACGGGCTGAGCTTGTTTCGGCAGGTAGATGCGGACAATGCCCAGCGGTCCGCTCGCGGGGACTGCGATCTTGAGTTCCTGCCAGTCGCCGCCGGGAAGCGTGAAGGAAACGGAGTGCGCCCGGTCCTGCACTCCGCCGGGCAGCCAGTCGAGGTGCGAAACGCCGCCGCCAGCCCGAATGCGAACCTTGACGGTACTCGGCCCGCTGTGCCGGCCGGCGGCGAAGCCGAGGAAGCTGGAGCCGGTGAGGTTCCGGATCGTGACGATGCCGGCCTTCACGGTCGCAGTGCAGACGCGGGCCTTCCAGCCTTGCAGCGCCGGATCGCCGTCGTCCTTGGCACGCGGCCCCGGCTGCGGTTTGGTTTTCGGCTTCTGCTTGCCTTCGAGTTCGGGACGATACTGCGCCGGATCGAAGGCCGGATTGGGCACCGGAACGACGGCGTTCGTGTCGGCCAGGAAACGGGTGATCAGCGAATCGAGTTCCGCCGCCAACTCCGGTTGCTGGGCGGCGAGGTTGTGCTTCTCGCCCAGGTCATCCCGCAGATTGAAGAGCAAATAGCGATGTTCCCCGTTTTCGCCGCCGTGGAAAATGCGGATCAGCTTCCAGTCGCCGCGATGCACACTGACGGCGGGTGGCAGCCAGTCGGGAACGCCAGGATTGTGGGGAAAATACTGGAACACGGCGCCGCGGTCCATTTCCTCGCCTCGGAGCGCGGGCAGGAAGCTGACGCCGTCGAATCGCTGACCCGGCGCAGCTTTCAGTCCGAGGCCGTCGAACAGCGTGGGGTAGTAATCCTCGCTCTGGATGATCGCCTCGCTGCGGGAGCCGGCGGCAGTGATGCCGGGCCAGGCGATGACGCAGGGCACGCGCGTGCCGCCCTCGAACATCGTGGCCTTTCCGCCGCGCAACGGGGCATTGCTCGTGGGCGTGGTCCCGTCCACCTCGTTGTACATGTTGCCGCCGTTGTCGGACGTGAAGAGGATGACCGTGCGGTCCGCGATTTGAAGCCGGTCGATCGCGTCCAGCAGCGTGCCGACGGCGTCGTCCATGCTCTCGATCATCGCGGCGTAGGTCGGGCTGCGTTGCGGATCGGCGGGATTCACGCGGGCCCGGTGCTTGTCGATCAACGCCTGCTTGGCGTCAAAGGGCGCGTGGACGCTGAACATCCAGTAGTTCAGGTAGAACGCCCGGCCCTTGTTCTGCTCCATCCAGGCGACGGCTTCCGTTGCCATGCGGTCCTCGATGTGCTCGCCGGGAACGCGTTCTTTGAAGTTGGCGAACTTCCACGGGGCCACAAAGCTGCCCGCCGGTCCCGGTCCAGGGTGATGCGGCACATCGACCTCGAAGCCCTGCTGCAGCGGCGAATACGGCTCCGGGCCCAGATGCCACTTGCCGAAGTGCCCGGTGGCGTAGCCCGCCTCCTTCAGCGACTCGGCCAGCGTACGATACTCCGTCTTCAACCGCGTGGGCGGCGTAGGCTGGATCGACTTCTGATCCGGCGAAGCGGATTTGCCCGTCGTGGCCTCCAGCACTACCGGGGGCAGGTGACAATTCGGCGTCGTGATGCCCGTACGTGCCGGACTCAGGCCGGTGAGAATGGCCGACCGCGTAGGCGAGCACAGCGGGCTGGCGGAATACGCGCGCGTGAAGCTCATGCCGCGTTTGGCCAGCCGCTCCAAATTCGGCGTCTGATAGAACCGCGTGTGCCCGGACAGCGTCGTGTCCGCCCAGCCGAGGTCATCCGCGAGGATCAGAACGACGTTGGGTCCGCGGTGCGGCTTCGGTGCCTCGGCAGCCGGAAGCAAGGCCGCTGGCGGCAACCACAGTGCAAGAAGAGCAAAGAGGCGCGTCATCGTCGTGTTCCTGTTGCCTGATCGGGATGCACCGTACTCCGCGGAAACCGGGAAGTTGTTTCGGTCACCGTTGCTACGGCCCCTATTCTAAGCGGAAGACGCGACAGATTCCAGGCTGGCGGCAACTGGAACACCGTTCTGTTCGGCCAGTTCCACGTGTACTCTTGCGGAACTCCGACGGGCCGCCTGTCTTCCGTTTCCGCACCGGTCTTGGAATAATGCCGCCTGTCCACAAGTTCGCCAACACGGATTGAAAAGGAACCATCATGAGCCGACCAATCGCGATTTTGCTCGCCGCACCCAGCCTGCTGTGTGCCTTGTTGGGGGCAGTTGCGGCAAACGGGACGCCGAACGTCCACACCAACGTCAAGGACTTTGCCCATCTGGCCGCCGACGGCGATTGGTCGCCGGCCATCCAGGCGGCCATCGATCATGTCACGGCGGCCAACGGCTATGAAAACGGAGCCACCGTTTTCTTTCCGCCGGGGACGTACGATGTCCACAGGACGATTCGATTGGGCAAAGACCGGGCGCAGTATGGAACGCGTCTGAGCGGCTATGGGGCCGTGCTCCGGGGGACGAAAGCCCTGGATGCCCAGCCGCTGGACTACGAACAGCGGCGTCAAGCGTTGACCGAGGCGAAAGACGAATTCAGCCTCTCGGCCTTGCCGGGCGAACTGGACTTCGACGGCAAGAACGTGGGCGTTGCCATTCTCGAATTGTGGGATCCGCCCGGCGTCGAAGGCGCGAATTTCGTGATCGAAGGGCTGACGTTCGACCGCGAGGCCCGCGGCCACGGAGTGGGAATCAAGATCCCCGCCGAGACGGTGCCCAAGAACATCACGTTCCGGGACGTCAAGATCAACGGCCAGTACGTCGGCGTCCACATCAATCACTGCTACCAGATCCGATTCGAAAGCTGCTTGATCCGAGGCAATCACATCGGCATCTGGGGACGCAACCATTTCAACAGCGTGAGCATCGTCAACTGTGAAATCCGGCGACAGCACCGGCACGGGCTAGTGATCGGCCCCAACGTGAATCAGTGGGGCAGCACCGGAATCCATGTTGCGGGCAACATCTTCGAGGAAATCAAGGGCTACGGAATCCTGAACGCCGGCGGAAACGCGGTGAATATTACCGGCAACTACTTCGAGATGGTCGGCAACAGCATCGGAGTGCTCACGCCTTTTTGGAGCACCACCATCGAGACGAACGTGTTCCTGTCCAACTATGGCCACGGCTGGAACATGAACAGCCATCGGGGCCAGGTTGTGTCGGACAAGGCGCATCTGGTCATCGACGCCAGCGACGTCCAATTACGCAACAACCGGTACTACGGCAACGCCGTGCTGCTGTTCCGGCTGTCGGGAAAAAGCGTGCTGGACGCTCCGCCGACGATTGCGGAGGGCGTCAAGCTCCCCGATGGCCTGAAAGTGGCTGACGCAGCAGGTCTGGGCGCCTACGTCTACGGTGCAGACCGCCGAGATTTTGTGTTCCGCGAGTTTCAACTGGCCAGCGAAGCCAGTCCCCGCTGATTGACAAACGCTTGCGACGACTTTCCAGAGAGGCGACGACATGAAAATCTTCTTCGCACTGGCTGTAGTACTCTCGATCGTGACGATCGCTGGACAGGGACGGACGGACGCTGGTGAAGAGCCCCAGACACGCCGCGATCCGGCGGCGTCCGGCGACAGGAGCGTGCGGATGGCGGAAGCGGTGCGGATTGTGGCGATGGGCGATTCGATCACCAACGGAGTGCGTCTGGCCAAGGTGAAGGAAGAGGAGACGTTCCGGGAAATCACACGGCGGGAATTGACCGCCAAACTTGGCAGGACGGTGGAAGTGTTCAATGCAGGAGTGAACGGCGACATTGTCACGTTGGCGCTCCAACGGCTGCAACAGGACGTGCTGGACCGCCGGCCGGACATCGTGACCGTCATGTTCGGCGGCAACGAGGCGGGATTCTATCGGCCGGAAACAAACGGCTTCGCGGATACGCCGCGCGTCGAACGGGAACCGTTCAAAGCGGCGCTCCGCACACTGGTGGATCGCCTCCGGGCGACTGGAATCGCAGTCGTGCTGATGACGTGTCCGCCCATGACCGAGCGTTATGGGGGGATGCACCTGGAAGCGTACCGCCAGCACGGCATCAATTTCCTGGTCCGGGACTACGCCCAGACGATGCGCGACGTGGCGGCCGAGAAGCAGGTCGAGTTGATCGACGTGTATCGGGCGTTCGATGGCGACCGGGCGCGGCTGGACTACTTTCCCGACGGTCTGCATCCGGACGCGCGCGGCCACCGCGTGATTGCCGACCTGCTAGTCGCAAAGCTCACACGCATCATCGGCCAGAAGGAGCCGCCGCAGCCTCGCTCGATCACGGAGTGAGCGGAATGACGCTCGCCCTTTGGTTGCGCCACATTCACGTCGGATCTGAAGGCGTCTACTGAGGTGGACTCCGTTGTCAAGACCACGGTGGATGAGCATAGGAAGAGACGCATTAGCGCGGCGTCAAGGAGCATGCCTGAATGTCGGCCCAGCGCAGGAGGCGTGGACCAGCCCATTTCGGTGATCCAGATGTCTAGGGCGCCCAGCGGTTCAAGGGGCTGTCGATCCGAGTCGTGCAGACATCAAGGAACTGCCAGCCCAGGAGAACGGCACGGCAAACGTCGCACGATCTTGACAGCGGACAATGGGGCTATTATCAACAAGGCACGTGGCGCCCCGATGCGATGGCTGGCCCCAACGAGCTTGGATCGGATCCGGAGGCCGTGCAACCAGTCTGCCGAACACGTAAATTGAATTCATGGACAACAGGAGCCGGAAAAATGATGAGGAATTTCAGAATAGCTTGCGCAGCTTGGAGTCTCGCTCTGTTGGCGGCGGGCGCCTCGTTCCAGGTCGCCAGCGCCGGTGCCGGAGACGAAGGAAATACCGCGCGCCTCAAATTCGGCTGGGCATCTGCCGATATCACGCCAGACCGGCCTGTGGTGATCACCGGGGGCTCGGCAGCACGCGTTTCTGAGGGGGTCAGCAACCATATCTACGCGACTGCCCTGGCCATCGAGTCGACCAGAAACAACGGTACGCCGGACATGGTCGTCATGGTCTCGTTGGATCTGGTGGGAATAACAGACATTCTTTATTCCCGAGTCCAGGACCTAGTTCGAAAAGCGACCCCCGAGATCGACGCGGACAAGATCATTCTGAACGCCACGCATACCCACACTGCCCCTGACCAAGGTACCGCGCCGGACCTGGTGGAAATGCATTCGCAATACGGGATCAAAGTCCCGGTTGCCTGGGCGAGATGGGGTATCGACCTGGGCGTCATGCCCGCAGAAGAGTACGTCGAATTCGCAGCAGGGCGAATCGCGGAAGCCATCGGCCAGGCTTGGCAGGCGAGAAAACCAGGCGGGATCAGCTTCGGCCTGTCGTACGCCACAACCGGACGAAATCGTCTGACGGCCTATTATAACGGCACCTCGGAGATGTATGGCACCACCAACCACCCCGATTTCAGTCATGTGGAAGGTTACGAAGACCACTCACTCAACTTGCTTTATACTTGGGACGTGAAAGGAAATCTCACGGGGGTAGTCATCAACCTTGCGATGCCATCACAAGTTGCCTATGGAAGTCGAATTTCGGCCGACTTCTGGCACGAGGCACGCAAAGAGCTTCGCAGGCGTTTGGGCGAGGCGCTTTTCGTCTTGCCACAGGTTTCTGCCGCCGGAGACCAAGCGCCGAAAGTCATGGTAGATGAACGCGCCGAAAAACGCATGGAGAAGCTCACCGGACGCACTCAGATGGAGCAGATCGCCGTCCGGATTGCGGATGGGGTGACCTCCATCCTGCCTTTCATGAAACAGAATATGGACCCCAGTCCGGTGTTCAAGCATCGCGTGGAACAGGTCGAACTTAAGCGGAGAGTCATCACGGAGAAGGATCTGACGACGCGGCGCAGCACGTTTCATAACAAGAAAGTCGAATCGGTCCAGGAATCGTTCGATCGGTTGCTCCGTGAATACAAGAACATGGTCAAGCAATTCGAGGAGCACCCGGAGCTAAAAAGCAAGCCGCACTGGTTTGTTTCGATCACGGCAACGCACTGGTTGCTGGCCAGAGCCTGGCGCACGTTAGAGCGTTATGAACTCCAGAAGACCGTGTCCACCTTGCCTGTTAAAGTCCATGTGATTCGGATTGGCGACCTGGCGATTGCCACCAATCCGTTTGAGCTGTACCTGGATTACGGCATGCAAATCAAGGCGCGAAGCAAGGCGGTCCAGACGTTCGTGGTCGAACTGGCCAGCCCCGGCGGCGGTGGCTACCTTCCCACGCAACGTTCGGTGGAGGGAGGCGCGTACGGCGCCATTCCACAGAGCACCTTGATAGGCCCGGACGGCGGGCGAGTACTGGTCAACCGAACCCTTGGGCTGATCGAGTCCCTCTGGGATAAAAACGAGTAGACTCCGGCCAACGTCATCGCGGAAGAGACGTCCGAGAAACAACAGGTTGGCGATGAATAGTTGCCTTCTCAAGTTGGTTCTTGTCGTGACAAGACCCGATCACGAAGAGGAGCCGAGATCGCTTCGACATGAGGTTAAGCCCAGGGCGTGTTCAGGCACAGGAAACGCCTCCACGCCGGAAGTTCAGCGAGGACCAAATGAAGCCGCTTGGGAAATCGTTGGCAGCCATGTTGCTTGGTTTCGTTGCCTCAGTCTGCCAGGCGCCGGCGACTGCCGACGAGAACACGGACGACCGCTGCAGTCCCGACGAACTGCGCAAAATCGAAGCCGCGATTCCCACCAAGGCGATCGTCACGCCGGTTAAAGCCCGCAGGTTGCTCGTGTTCGACCTCAATGTCGGATATCCCGGGCCGCCCACCAGATTTCCGGGACGGTTGTATCCGGCGCATGTCGACGCGCGGGGCCATCGGTCGATCGGGCATGCCAACATGGCCTTTGCGTTGATGGGCCGCCGGACAGGGGCGTTTGAAATCGTGATCAGTCGCGATCCCGCGGTGTTCCATCCGGAGAGTCTGAGACGGTTCGATGCGGTCTGCTTCAACAACACGGTGGGAAACCCGTTCGACGACCCTTCGTTGCGTGAAAGCCTGCTGGGATTCGTCCGGGATGGCGGCGGACTGATGGGGCTCCACGGCGCTTCGTTGACCTTTACCGATTGGTCGAAAGGCGGGCGCGACACGTGGCCAGAATTTGGGGCGCTGCTTGGTGCACGCGGGGCCAACCATCGCGACTACCGCGAGCGGATCTTCATCAAGGTGGAAGATCCCGGCCATCCGCTGACTCGGATCTTCGGCGGCGCAGGATTCGAGTACTGCAGCGAGTTCTTTCGGTTTCACAGTCCTTACTCGCGGGAGCAGCTCCGGGTGCTGTTGAGTATCGACACGGCCAAGACGGACTTGAGTGGACGCAAGCCGGAACGCGCCGACAACGACTATGCGCTGGCCTGGGTGCGGAGCTACGGCCGCGGGCGCGTCTTCTATTCGGCCATCGGCCACAACGCGGAGGTTTTCTGGGATCCGCAGATGCTGCAGTTTTATTTGGGGGCCATCCAGTTCGTCCTGGGCGACCTGCCGGCCCCGACTACTCCCAGCGCCACGTTGACGCCTGCTGTCCCGGCACAGGACAATGCGCGTCAGTCGCCGGGACCATGACCAGACATCCACTCGGTGTCCCAAGGAGGATCGATGCCACGAAGGGACCGGCGCGGCGCGAACCGCCGCGCATTTCTGAGAAAGCTGGGTGCACTGGCGGTGACGCCCTGGTTCGTCCCGGCGGCCGCGTTGGGGCGTGACGGGCACGTAGCGCCGAGCCAACGCATCACGCTGGGATTCATCGGCGTCGGGTTCATGGGCCAGCGGCACCACCTGTCACGGTTCGTCGAGTATCCGGAGGCCCAGGTACTGGCGGTCTGCGACGTGGATCGCTGGCGTCGGGAACACGCCCAGGGGACTGTCGAGACAGCCTATGCCGCTCAGCGAACCGCTGGTAGGTATCGGGGCTGCGCCGCCTACAACGATCTCCGCGAACTGCTGGCCCGCGAGGACCTCGATGCCGTCGTAATTGCGACGGGCGAACGCTGGCATGGACCGGCCACGGTGCTGGCGGCTGAGGCGGGCAAGGACATCTTTGTCGAGAAGCCCACGTCCTTGACCATCGACGAATCGCTGGCCATGGTCCAGGCGGTTCGCCGTTGCGGACGAGTCTGCCAGACCGGCCTCTATCAGCGCTCGGCCGAAGAATTTCGGGTTGCCTGCCGATTGGTTCGGGAGGGGGCTCTGGGAAAGATCGAGCGGATCTACGTCATCATGTCGGGCACCAGCAGCGAGGTCGAACTCCCGGCCGAACCTGTGCCCGACGGACTGGACTGGGATCTCTGGCTCGGCCCGGCGCCGTGGCGGCCGTTCAACAAGCGGTTTCACCAGTACGGCGAGTCGAAAGGCGTGGTGCCGTGGAGCTTCTGCCGGGATTTTGGCGGTGGCGCCCTCACCAGCAACACGGTCCACGCTTTCGACGTCGTCCAGTGGGCGCTGGGAATGGACGAGTCCGGTCCGGTCGAAATCGTGCCCGCCGAAACGGGCTTGTTCCCGGACTTGACGTTCACGTATCCTGGCGGCGTGCTGGTCCATGTCGTGGACCAACGGCTGGACGCCAGCAGGCATGTGATCCCCAAGGGTTGGGACGAGTTGACGTCGATCCAGAACTTTGGGGGAGTGTTCGTGGGTGAACGAGGATGGCTGCACGTCGGCCGCAGCGGTTATCTCACATCGAATCCTCCGGAACTGGTCGCCGACGGCCCCAGCCCCTACGACCGTTTCGTCGCCCTGAGAAGGCATCAGCGGAATTGGCTGGAAGCCATCCGCACGCGGCGCCGGCCGAGTTGTGATGTGGCCGTCGGCTGCCAGTCGACGATCGTCGCCCACCTGGGCTGCATCGCTCGCTGGACCGGACGCAGCCTGAAGTGGGACCCCACCGGCCAGCAGTTCCTCGGAGACGAGGAGGCCAATCGCCTGCGCCGGCGAGCGTTACGACAGCCATGGCGCGTGTAAAGTAGGACCGGCCGAGCATCCCTTGATCGTGGACGTGGAAACTTGCCATGCACCGTCTGCAATGGTTCTTGGTTACGATTCTCGCTGCCGCCCTTTTCGTTGGGAAATCGGGCGACGTGTCGGCCCAGGAGAAGCCCAACGGCAGTTCCGCCTCGGCCGAGCGGGCACAGCTTGCTGCGGTACTCGCGTCCGACCGCTCGCGCTCGGAGAAGCTGTCTGCCTGCAAACGGCTGGATTGGATTGGAAATGCGGATTCGGTCCCTGCCCTGGCTGCGTTGCTCTCGGACGCAGAACTCTCGCACGCCGCGAGACTCGGGCTGGAAGCGATTCCCGATCCGGCCGCCGCTGAGGCCTTGCGTGCCGGGCTGACGCAAGTCCAAGGGGACCTGCTGGTCGGAGTGATCAACTCGATTGGCGTTCGCCGCGACCGGCAGGCGGTGGCGGGGCTGGGGCGACTGCTGGGCGACAAGGATCCCGCGATCGCTGCGGCGGCCGCGGCCGCGTTGGGGAAGATTGCCGTTCCGGAGGCGGCTGCCATTCTGACCGAAGCTCTGACCGCGGCCTCACCCGCCGTGCGTCCGGCGATCGCCTGGGCCAGCTTGGCCTGTGCGCAAACCCTGGAGCGTGAGGGCGACGGTGAGCGGGCGCTGGCTCTCTACGACCGCCTCCGTCAGGCGAACTTGCCCGCACAGACCCTCACTGCCGCCACACGCGGCGCCATTCTGGCCCGGAACGAGGAAGGGATGGCGTTGCTGCTTGCGGAGCTGGGCGCCGAGGACGACGCCCGGTTTGCCGCGGCACTCGGCACGAGTCGCGAGTTTTCCGCTTCGAGCGTGACCGAGGCCCTGGTCGGCCGCCTGGCGGGGCTTGCTCCCGCGCGCCAGGCGCTGCTGATCGCCGTGCTCGGCGATCGGGGCGACGTAGCGGCTCGCCCCGCAATATTGCGAGCCGCCGCGAGTACCACGCCCGAAGTTCGCGTCGCGGCCATCCGTGCGCTGTCCACGCTGGGGAATGCGTCGCATCTAACGCTGCTCCTGGACGCTGCCGCCCAGGCCGACGCAGAAATCGCTGCGGCCGCACGGACAACGCTGGTCGAGCTGGCCGATCCGCAGGTCGATGCGGCGGTGGCCGAGAGGCTCGGCACGGCCACCGGCACGCCGCAGCGCATCCTGATGCAAGTTGCCGGCGACCGCCAGATTGCAGCTGCCGTGCCGGCGCTGCTGACGGCCACCAGCAGTCCCGATGAACGAACACGACTTGCCGCGATCGCCGCGTTGGGAAGAACCGGCGGTCCCCAGCAACTACCGGTGCTCACCGGGCGGCTGGTTGCGCCCGCCAACGAGCAAGAACTAAGCGTGGTTCAAGAAGCGTTGCAGGCCGCCTGCCGGCGTTCGACGAACCAGGAAGCTTGTGCCGAAGCCTTGGTGCGCTGTCTTCCGCAGACACCTCGGCAGACACGGTTGTTCCTGTTCGAGTTACTCGGTTCGCTGGGCGGCTCGCGGGCCTTGGAGGCCGTGTCGGCTGCTGCATCGGATGGGGACGAGGCGACTCAGGACATCGCCACGCGTGTGCTGGGGCAGTGGTCAAGTCCGGACGCGGCCCCAGCGTTGCTGAATCTGGCCAGGACGTCGTCGCAGTCTAAATTCCGGATTCGGGCGCTGCGAGGCGCGATTCGGATTCTTCGGCAGATGGACCTGCCGCCTGATTCCCGGCTGGCAATGTGCCGGGAGGCGATGGAACTGGGCGATCGCGACGAGGAACGCGTCCTGGTGCTGGAAGCGTTGGGCCGCGTCCCGTCCCGGGAAGCGTTGAATCTGGTTGTTCGCTATCTTGACAAGGCCGAGCTGAAGGCGGCCGCCGGCTCCGCAGTCGTCTCCATCGGCGAGAAGATCGTGTTCGACGAACCCGCGGCGGTCGCCGAAGCGATGCAGCAAGTGGTGCAGAGGATCGCAACCGGCGAACTGGCTCGCCGTGCCCAGGAACTCCAGGTGCGGGCCAAGACAAAACCGCCCGGACCGGCACCGGTTCGGTGAGCGAGTTGCGCAGTGCGAAGAGCCACGCGTTTCTTTGTGCCCGGCAGCGTGCAGGACCAGCCATCCGCCTGGTCCCAACGCCGAGCCGACCCGTGCGTCTGTCGTCGTTGTTTCCGAGTTCTGCCCATCATCTGCTTGCCCCCCCGGAAGCCCGCTTTTTCCTGTCAAGTTGACCGTCGCAGTGCAGCGTGAGATACTGATGCCACTGTGTTTTTGTCTCTTGCCCCGCCGCCAAAGCGTCGTCCGAACGGCGCGATCGGCGGTGGAAGCAACGGCGACGACCGATCCTCAGCCCCTGCGTGATGGAGGCACCCCCATGACGTTCCGTCCTTCCACCGCTCGACTCGCGTCCAATCGCGGTTTGCCCCGTCAATTCCTACATCAACTGACTACACTGGCACTTGCCAGCATCGCCCTTGGTTTGTCAATCGCCTCAGAAAACCACGGCTTCTGTGCCAATTCTCGGAGCGTACCGAACGTTGTCCTGATACTTGCCGACGACCAGGGTTGGGCGGACGCCAAGTTTGCCGGGCATCCCTATGTCCAGACGCCGAACCTGGACCGGCTGGCCAGCCAGGGGACCTGGTTCAAGCAGTTCTACGTCGCGGCGACCGTGTGTTCGCCCAGTCGCTGTGCCTTCCTGACGTCGCACTACCCGGCGCGGCATGCGATCCACGGGCATTTTGCCGATCACGGGCTGAACCAAGCGCGCTCCATGCCCAACTGGCTCGATCCGCAGACAGCGACCGTCACCCGGCTGCTCCGGGACGCCGGCTACGCCACGGGGCACTTCGGCAAGTGGCACCTGGGCGGAGGCGACGGCGCGCCGACTCCCGACGCCTACGGCATCGACGACGTGCGGGCCATGGTGTGCCGGGACCCGGCCTGGACCGAACCGGCCGCGACGTTCTGGGCCAAGTCCACGACGGCGTTCGTGGACGAAGCGATCCGGTTCATCAAAGCCAACAAGGACCGGCCGTTCTATGCCAACGTGTGGACGCTGTTGCCGCACGCCCCGCTGAATCCGACGCCCGAACAATTGCGGCCGTATGAATCCCTCGCTCCGCGGGCCGACGATCCGGCGTTCGGGCGCTGGATGCAGCAATACCTGGGCCAAGCGAAAGACCTGCGGAGCCAGATGCAGATCTTCTGCGCGTCGCTGACCGACCTCGACACCCAGATCGGCCGGCTGCTGCAGACGCTGGACGATCTGGATCTGGCCGACAACACGATCGTGTTCTTTTCCAGCGACAACGGCCCCGAGGACTACCGCATCGGCAACGCCGCGAATGCCGGCGTAGGCAACGCCGGTCCGCTGCGGGCTCGCAAACGCAGCATGTACGAGGGCGGCATCCGCACGTTCGGCCTGGTGCGCTGGCCAGGTCACGTGCCGGCCGGACGCGTGGACGAGACGAGCGTGATCGGCGGCGTGGACTGGCTGCCCACGGTCTGCAAGCTGACGGGGGTGGCGGTGCCGGACAGCGTGCAACCCGACGGCGAGGACGTGAGCGACATCTGGCTGGGCTCGTCGCGTCCGCGCCGCCGCCCGCTGCATTGGGAATGGCTGTTCCGTGTCTGGGGCGACGAGTACCAGCCGCCGATGCTGGCCGTCCGCGACGGCGACTGGAAGCTGCTCGTCCACCACGACGGCAGCGGAGCCGAACTGTACGACATCCCGAACGACTGTTCCGAGGAGCACAACGTGGCCGCCGCGCATCCGGACGTGGTGCAGGAACTCAAGGCCAAGTCGCTGGCGTGGCAGAAATCCCTGCCGCCCAGCGCAGCCCGCGACCGGGCGGCAGCCACCCAGAAGCCCGTCGACACCCCGCGCAAGCCCGCCAAAACGAAAACCGGATCGGGGAACAAGCCCGCTCTGGATCGGGCCGCCATCTTCAAGGCCAAGGATGCCAACCACGACGGCAAAATGAGCCTCGAGGAGTATCTGCACAAGTTCCCCGACGAAGCCGAAGGCCGCCGCCGCTTCCCGACGTTTGACGCGGACGGGGACGGCGCGCTGACGGAAGACGAGTTCGTGACGATGGGCAGACGCTGAACGATCAGGCTGGCGCTCAACGAGATCGCCAGGACGGGGCGGGACGCCGGCTGGTCTTGAACATGGCTTTACGCTGGCAAGCAGCGTGCTGGCCTGGCCCTGACGCTTGACCGTGAACCGGCTTTCTTCTACAGTCGTGTTGGCGGTCCGATCAAGCCATGACTTCGTTGCGAAAGGCCGCCTCACAACACACTCGACGGAAAGCAAAGAGGAACCACGATGAAGATGACGGCAAAGGGAGTGACGGCAGCGTTTCTTGTCTTGTGGACTGTGTCTGGCTGGGCAGCCGACGACACGGCTCGGGACGGCAAGTGGATTCCGTTGTTCAACGGCAAGGACCTGGACGGATGGACGCCGAAGATCAAGGGCTTTGAACTCGGCGATAACTTCGGCAACACGTTTCGCGTGGAGAACGGCGTGCTGAAGGTCTGCTACGACAAGTACACTAACTTCGACGGCCGGTTCGGGCACTTGTTTTACAAGGACAAATTCTCGCACTACGTGCTGCGGGTCGAGTACCGGTTCGTCGGCGAACAGGCGCCCGGCGGTCCCGGCTGGGCGCTCCGCAACAGCGGCGTGATGATCCACGGCCAGTCGGCTGAAAGCATGCGCAAGGACCAGGACTTTCCGGTCTCGATCGAAGTTCAATTGCTGGGCGGCAGCGGCCAGGGGAAGCGGGCGACCGCCAATGTTTGCTCGCCGGGCACGCACTTTGTGATGGACGGCAAACTGGTCACGCGGCACTGCAACGACTCGACGTCCCAGACGTTCCACGGCGACGAGTGGGTGACGGTGGAGATCGAGGTCCACGGCAACGGCAAGATCCGGCACTTTGTGAACGGCGAAAAGGTCTTCGAGTACGAGCAGCCCCAGTTGGACGAAAGCGACGCCAATGCCCGCCGGCTGATCGTCAACGGCGACAAGATGCTCCGCGAAGGGACGATCTCGCTGCAGTCCGAGAGCCATCCCATCGAGTTCCGCAAGGTGGAAATACTGGTGCTCCAGGAGTGACGTCGTCCAGGCGGGCGAAGACCGGACTCCGCCGCTGGACGCAGGCCTGCTTCCGGCGGGCGGACTAAGAGGTGCGCGGCGCAGAATGCTCCGTCTGTACTTCTGAACCCTTGCTCTTCGCGCCGCGGTCCGCCGCGCTGACGCCGCGTTCCCGCTGGATCTGTCCCAGGCGGACGCGCATCAGTTCCAGGAGATCTTGGTGGTGTGACGGCAGGCCGGGGAATTCGTCGACGACGGCCTGCTGCGTTTCGATGGCCTTGCGCAGGAAGTGCTCAGCCTCGGTCCGCCGTCCGCTCTTCCAGCAGACCATGCCCCGTTTGGCCAGCAGGACTGAATGGAATCTGGCGTATTCGGGAACGGCCGGATGACGGGCGACCAGCCACTGGGATTGGTTCAGCGCGCGCACCAGATCCTGTTCGGCGGCGACGGTCACGTCGCGTCCGTCCTCGCCGGGGAACAATCCGACCGGAATGGCTCCGTAGGTAACGGCTAACTCGTAACGGTAGTCCGCGACGTCGGGATAGGCAGCGTTCAGTTCCTCCAGAATCATCGCGGCCCGCTGCCTGCCCAAGGCCTCCGCCTCGCGCCGCGCCGCCGGGGGGCCGACGTCCGTCAGACGTTGCGAGAGCGCCAGCAAGAACCGGTAGTCGGGTTCGTCCGGATGCGCTCGCGTCAATTCGCCGAGGATGCGGACGGCGGCTGTCCGATAGTCGTTGCTCTTGTAGTGGTGCGGCCTGGGGCCGGCAAGGCTTTCCCCAGCGTCGCCGTCGCGCCGGCCGCCCAGCGCCGGCAGTCGCTTGCTGGCCAGGAAGTACAACGTGCGAGCCAGTTCGTAACGATAGCTCTCGGTCGGCTCGTGCGACGGCGGAACCGCTTGCAGGACGGACAGGGCGTGTCGGTGAGACTCGTGCGCCTTGCCGAACTCGAATCTGGCCGAACGGACGTTGCCGATTTCGTTGTGGATCCGGGCCAGTTCGGTCTGGACGGCCGGATGCTGGTTCGCCGACGCGCTGAACGAGGCCAGTTTGGCCGCCGCCTGGGCGTACTCCCACGCGGCCCGGTCCAGCTGACCGAGACGCTGCCGGATGTCCCCGACTCGCCGGCTGGCGATCGCCGACTCAAGCACGACCCGGCAGTCACTGGGTGTCTTCGCCGCCAGCCGGTCGTAAAACACCAGCAGGTTTTCCAGGACCAAGGCGGTTTCGCGGGACGCGGGCACCTGCGTTCGATTCCGGTCGGGCGGGAGTTCCGCGGTGTCGAGGCCGGGGTCGGCCTGCGCGGCGATCCGCACGCGATCCGGCGAGAGTTGGGCGTAGATATCGTCCAGCGCCTCCCGCGCCAGCTGGGAGGCGGCTTCGGCGCGTGCCAGCGCCGCGGTCGTTTCCGCAAACGCAGCGCGGGTTCGAAGTGACCCGGCGGCAGCGACGGCGGCCGCGGTGACCAGCAGCGCCGCGGCCAAGGCGGACATGGCCGCCAGCGCCGGGTTGCGGCGGCACCAGCGGGCCGCCCGTTCGATGCGGGACGCGCGCCGCGCGCGGATCGGCCGGTCTTGCAGGAAGCACCGCAGGTCCGCCGCCAGGGCGTCCGCCGTCCGGTATCGCCGGGACGGCTCGTGAGCCAGGCACGTCAGAACAATGGTCTCCAGGTCGCAGGGAATCAGGCGGTCGATCTTCCGGGGCGCGACGGGCTCCGCGGACGGTTGCCGGTCGTCCGAGCGCGGATGGCGGTCGGAGCCGTCGAAGGCGGGCCGCAGGGTCAGCAATTCGTACAGCGTCAGGCCGAGCGAGTACACATCGCTGCGGGCGTCCGCCTCGCCGCGCCACTGTTCCGGCGCCATGTAGCGGACGGTGCCGGCTACCTCGCTGGTCCCGCTGGCGTCGTCCCGTTCCACGGCCCGCGCCAGTCCGAAGTCGGCCACGCAGACGCCCCCGTCTTCGTCGATCAGCAGATTGGCCGGCTTGATGTCGCGGTGCAACACGCCCTGCGCATGGGCGTACTGGAGCGCCTCCGCAACTTGCACGCCCACGCGGGCGGCGAATCGCCAGCGGTCGCCGGACGTCGCGGCTTTCGCCCGGCCCCGGACGTCCCGGCCGCCGTCGTCCCGGCCGCCGTCGTCCCGGCCGCCGTGGTGTGTGTCAATCAACGTCCGGAGCGCCTCGCCGATTGGAAACGCGGCAGCCGGATCGCCGAACTCGCCGCTCGCCGCCGAGGAATCGCCGGACTGCCTCCAGACGCGGATTACTTCGTCCAATCCGACGCCGCGAATCAGCGGCATCACGTAGTAGTGCAGGCCGTTTTGCTCGCCGCAGCCGAACACGGGAACGATGTTGGTGTGCCGCAGTCGCGCCGTGGTCTGTGCCTCGCGTTGGAACCGCTGCAGGTGCTTGTCCAACAGCAGCAGGTGTTTGGGCAGGATCTTCACAGCCACGCGGCGAGCCAGGCTGCGTTGCTCGGCCTCGTACACGATCCCCATGCCGCCGCGGCCGATTTCGCGGAGGATGACGAAGTCGCCCAACCGCTGGGGCGGGCTGGCAAAGCGGTGTTTGACTTCGACGGCCTGGCGCCGGGCTTGCTCGTCGATCCGCAACTGCTCCAGCATTGCCACGGCCGGAAAAAGCTCCTCGATCTGACCGGCCCAACGCGGGTACTGGGCCGCATATTCCTCGATCGACGGGCACTCGCCGCGCCGGCATCGCCGGGCGAATTCCTCGGCCAGACGTTCCAACGGTTCCCGTTCAGTCAGCGGTTCTGGCATGGCACGCGCTCTCCGCTTGGTTCGACATCACGCCGCGCAGCCGGTCCAACGCCCGCAGGTATCGTTTGCTGGCCGCGTACTTGTCGATGCCCAGGATCTGGGCCACCTCGTTATTGCTCAGTTCCTCCAAATGCCGCAGCACCAAAACTTCGCGGTCGATGTCGGCCAACTGGTCCAGCGCCTGTCTCAATTGAGCGACCATCTCGCCCCGCACCGCGCACTGGCTGGGCGTCGTCAAGCTGTCGGCCAGGCAGGCGATCAGGCCGCCGGAACTGGAATCGTCCGGTCCGCCATGTTCCAAGGCCACTTCCAGGTTCACGTCGCGCTTCTGGGCGCCCACATAGCGGCGGTGGGTTTCGATCAGGACTTGCGTGGTGACCTGGCGGAGCCACACGAAGAAGGGGACCGTCGGCTGGTCCAGATAGTCCTGAATCCGCCGCACCGATTCCAGGAAGGCGTCCTGGAGAATGTCGTCCCCGTCCACTTTGCCGGCGATCCGGCGGTCCAGCCGGAAGGCGATCATGCGCTGCAACGACTCCCGGTAGCGGCCGAAAAGTTCGGCCACGGCCACTCCCCGGCGGGCGCGCAGCTGGTTCAGTTCCTTAAGACGTTCCAACTCGACGGTCATCTCGGTACTCGGCAGGCTCGGTGGCGCGGGGCCGCTTTCGGGAGGGGTTACTCGGCGTGCGTCGTGGCCATCACCAACTGGCCCTTGAAAATGCCCTTCAGGCCCTTCAACTGGGCGGCAATATGCTGCAAACGTTCGGCCGCCCCCCGCAGGATGATCACCTCCAGACAAACGTCGTGGGTGAGGTGAACGTGCGTGGTGGCGACGATCAAATCCGTGTGGTCGTGCTGCAGTTGGGCCAAGCGTTCGCCCAATTGAGTCCGATGGTGATCGTACACCAAAGTCAAAGTTCCCGCCACCTCGTGCGTGCCCCGTTCCCAGGCCTGGGTCGTGAGCCGATCGTGGATCAACTGGCGCACCGCTTCGCTGCGGGTCGCAAACTGTTCCTGCTCGCAGAACCGGTCAAATCTCTTCAACAGGTCGTCTTCGACCGAGACCGAAAAACGGACGACTTGAGACATGGCAGCCAAACCTGTCGGGAAGAAATCGGGGGCCAGGACGCTGGGGACCGCTGCGCCGCGTCGGCGCAGTGCTTCCCAGTGTGACCGCTCCGCCCCCCTCCGGTCAAGGCACCCACGGGACGCCAGGGGCAGGCCCGGTTCCGCGCAGGCGCCGAGGCCATCGGACCTAGGGGCTTTTGACCTTGGGTCTGGCGGCCGTCGTCCGAAGCCCGACTGGTTTGCCGAGGCCGGATTCCCCGGCCCGCGGCAGCTTTGATCCACTAAACCCGATCCGGCTCCGGGTGCTGCCAGGGCTGGCGATAGGCGCGCCGCAGGAGCGCCGTCGCCGCGGGGTCGCCGACCACTTCGCGTTGGGCGGGATCGTAGGTCAGCGTGCGGCCGGTCTGCATGGCCAGATTGGCCAGGATGCAGCTGGCCGTCGAAATATGCCCCTGCTCGATGTCCGCCACGGGGCGGCTGCGCTGGTCGATGGCGGCGAGGAAATCCAACATGTGGCGGCGCGTGGCCGGGGCGGCGTTCAGTTCGATGCGGTTCTCCGTCAGATCCTCCGGATACTGCTCGCGCTCGTACAGGCAGTCAAAGTGAATCGGCTTGGCCTGTTTGTCGTACGGGATGAAATCCGCCCGCATCGTGCTGGCCTTCAGCACGCCCTTGTCGCCGTGAAGGAACAGCGCCCACGGATAATCCGGGTCGGTGGGCAGGCCCCAGGTGCGATGCTGCCAGACGGCGTTGAACCGGTCGTATTCGAAGGTCGCCGTTTGCGTGTCGCTGATGTTCGACTTCCCGTCCTTCTGCACGAGGATCCCGCCCGACGAGGCGATCCGCTTGGGCCAGCCGAGGCCGAGCATCCAGCGCGCGGTGTCGAGCATGTGGACGCACATGTCGCCCATGATGCCGTTGCCGTATTCCAGGAACGTCCGCCACCAGCGGAGATGGGGCAGTCCGTCGTAGGGCCGCAGCGGCGCGGGTCCGGTCCACATTTCGTAATCAAGGAAGTCCGGCACGGGCTCCAGCGGCGGATTGCCGTTGGCCCGCATGTGGTAGTAGCAGCACATCTCGACGTGGCCGACGGTCCCCAGCAGTCCCGCGTCGACGACCTGGCGTTTGGCGTCGATCAGATGCGGGGTGCTCTTGCGCTGCGTGCCGACTTGCACCACGCGCTGATGTTTCCGAGCCGCCGCGAGAATCGCCTCGCCCTCGATCACGTCCACGCTGATCGGCTTCTGCAGATACACGTCTGCGCCCGCTTCGATCGCGGCGATTGCCTGCAGAGCGTGCCAGTGGTCGGGCGAGCCGATGAGCACGATGTCCAGGTCGCGGGTCCGGAGCATCTCGCGGTAGTCCCCGTAGCCGCGCGGCGCCTGTTTGGATGGCTGCCGCTGGCTGGCGATTTCGATCGCCCCCGCCAGCAGTTGCTTGTCCGGATCGCAAATCGATACGACTTCGGCCGGCGCGACTTGGATCAGCCGCCAGAGGTCGCTTTTGCCGTACCAGCCGGCGCCGATCAGGCCGACGCGTTTGGGGGGCCGCTGGACCAGGTCCGCTCCGTACGCGCCGAGCGCGGACAGGGCAAGTCCGGCGGAGGCGGTTTGCAGGAAGCGGCGGCGTTGGATGCGAAACGGTTGCCGCGCCGAAGCGGCCGGCACGCTGATAGCGCGAGGGTGGTTCATGGATTCTCCTGGGGCGGTGGGATTCTCCTGGGGCGGTGAGGAAGCTTGCAGACTCCGTAAAGCCGGGCTTCCGAGTTGGTCCGCGGGCTACGGAAAACTGCCCGGCCTTCCGAACGACGGTCAGTCTGCCGAGGTTTCTTCCTGATCCACGATCTCGAAGGCCCTGTCGAGTCGCAGGTGCTCGAACATCTCGCGGACGACGGGGCACAAGCCGCATAACAGGAGGTGTCCCCCGGACGCGCGAATTCGTTTTTGCATGCCCAGGAGCCTGGCGACGAAGGCGCTGTCGACCAAGTCCAAACGGCCCAGATCCATCATGACACGGGTGACCGCGTTTCGCCGAATCAGACTCTCCACCACCTGGTCCACGTCCCACGGTTCCGGCGTCCGGCCGGGCAGGGCTTCCAGAACCGTTTCGCCGCTGGACAATCGCAGGCGGCACCAGATGTGGCATCCGCATTCCGAACAGGGCGCGTCGAACCGGGGCATCGGCGGCTCGTGGGTCAGGCCGTGATTGCACACCGGGCAACGGTAGGTCGTTTGATCGCCAGGGTGTTTTTCGCGTATAGTCATGGGCGCCGCTACCTCCAAGTAGAAGGCAGATCCTCTCGTTCCGAAGCGTGAATTTTCTTTTTCTTCATTTCTATTATAGTCGCCCCCGCCCGCCGCTTGGAGGGCAGTTCTACGGGTGAGTCTTTCCTAAATCGTGGGGGTGGCGAAGCTGGTCCAGCAGGCGGCGGAGGTCGTCGGGCAGAGGCATTTCAAAGTCCATCTGCCGTCCCGTCACGGGATGCACGAACCCCAATTCGGCCGCGTGCAAGGCTTGCCGGGGCGCGCCGCTGCGGTCCTTGACCGGTTTACCGTGCAGACGCCGCACATAGACCTTCTCGCCGCAGACCATGTGGCCGGCCTCCGACAAGTGGATGCGGATTTGATGCGTGCGGCCGGTCTGCAGAGTGCACTCGACCAGCGTGTAGCCCTCCAGGTACTCCAGCGGGCGGACGTGCGTCACCGCCCGCTGGCCTTCGCCAGGGTCCGCCGTGCTGCCGCGCAGACCGTCGCCCCGGTCGCGGACCAGGTGCGATTCAATGGTCTGCGCTTCGGCGCGCCCGTGGACGATCGCCAGATAGACGCGGCGCAGATCGTGCTTGCGGAACATCTGGACCAGCCGCCTTTCCGCCTCGGCCGTGCGCGCAAAGACCATCAGCCCGCTGGTGTCGCGATCCAGGCGATGGACCGGGCGGATCGACGGCGGTTCGGGCCGGCGGCCGCGCGAGGCGCGGCCCTGACTCCGCATTTTGCGAGTCAGAATCTGGCGGATCAGTTCGTCCAACGTCGGCTGAAACTGCCGCCGCCGCTCCGGCCAGTGCCGCTCTTCCGAATGCCGCAGCGTGGTCACTCCCGCCGGTTTTTCGACCACCAGCAAGTGCGCGTCCAGATACTGAATCCGCACGTCGTCCGCCCGCGCCGGTCCGGAGCGAGGCTCCTTCCACACTTTGACGACGTCGCCTGCTTTCAAGGGCCGGGTTTCGTCCGTACACAAGTTGCCGTTGACCTGCACGTGCCGGTTGTGGATCGCACGCTTGACTTGCGACCACGACTCGTCCGGCCGCCACTGGCGCAGGGCGGACATCAGCTTGCCGCCGGCCATCTGCTCGGTCACGTGGTAATTGCGAAAGTCGGGTTCAGGCATGGGTTCAGTCGGGCGGAGAACGTTTTGCGTCGCCGCCGCGTTTGCCGGTCGGACGACGCTCGCCAAACTACGAAATCTGCACTCGGCCGCGGAAGATCCAGTAAATGGCGGACGTATAGGCCAACACAAACGGCATTCCGATCATGGCGATCACCAGCATGATCCACAGCGTCTTGGGGCTGGAGGCGGCGTTGTAGATCGTCAGACTGTTCTCCGGCAACGGACTGGACGTCACGAGGTTGGGCAACAACGCCAGACCCAACAACAACACGAAGGCACAGACCGTCGCACAGGAGGCCAGAAACGCACGCCCGGACCAGCGGCGGCGCAAGGCGTAGGGGATGCTCACCAGCGTGCCCAGGTTCAGGGCCACCGCCAACCAGGTCAGCGGATAGCTCTGCAGCGACGCCCAGGCACGCGGCACGGCCGCCAGCGTTACGACGCTGACCAGCACGTACAGGACCACGAAGACGGCATAGGCGCGCCACATCCAGTGGTAGATCCGCTCGCGGAGCGGTCCCAGCGTCTTCAAATGCAGGTAGATCGACCCGTGCATCAAGAACAAGGCCACCGACAACAAGCCCACGAGAAAGGCGTAGGGATTGAGCAAACGGAAGAATCCGCCCCGATAAATGCCGTGGTCGTCCAGCGGCACGCCGATCAAGGCGTTGCCCACGCTCATGCCGAACAGCAGCGTCGCCAGGGTGCTGGAAAGGAAGAACGCGACGTCCCAACTCCGCCGCCAAAACACCGCTTCCCTCTTGTTGCGGAACTCCAGCGCCACGGCCCGCGCAATGAGGGCCACCAGCACCAGCATAAAGACGAAATAGAAGCCCGAAAAAATCGTCGCGTACGCTTCCGGAAAGGCGGCAAACAACGCGCCGCCAAACGTCACTAGCCAGACTTCGTTGCCGTCCCAAATCGGTCCGATCGAGGCAATGAACGTGCGCCGCTCCGCCTCGCCCCGCGCCAGCAGGTGCAACATGCCCACCCCCAGATCAAATCCATCCAGCACCGCATAGCCCGCCAGCAGGACGCCCAGCAGAATAAACCAGGTCAAGTTCAGATCCATGAGATTGGTGTTCCCTGTGCTTGATGACGCCGTTTCCCCAAATCCCGTCTGCGCCCGCACGCGGCCCCATCCCGGCCGGACTGCGGAGCGCTTGGGTCCCCCGCTACGTCGCTTCCTCCGCCTGCCGATGCGTCGCCCGCTCGGCGACCGCCGACAACGCCGACCCCAGGGGCGACGACGCCGGCTCCGGCGAGGCGGACGCGCCCGGCGCTTCCGGCCCGTGGCGAATCGTCCGGTCCAGCAAAAAGATCCAGAGCACGAACAACACGGTGTAGATCACACCGAACATGATGAACGACCCCAGTACCTGCTGGCCGTCGACGGCCTCCGAGACCGCATCGCCGGTCCGCAAGCCGCCGATCAATCCCTCGGCGGTCTGCGTCGGGTAGACGATCCACGGCTGCCGGCCAACTTCCGTCGCGACCCAGCCCGTCTGGTTGGCCGCAAACGCCAACCCCACGGCGAACACGAAAAACCACAGCAACCACCGCTGCTCGAACAACGACCCGCGCCACCAATACCAACACGCCAGCGTGGTGCTGAAGATGAAGATCATCCCCAGGCCGACCATGATGTGATACGTCTGGAACGACAGCCAGACCGGCGGACTGCCGTAGTCCGCCGCCAACTGGTCCAACCCCGGCACGGGCCGACGGAAGTCCCGATAAACCAGAAAACTAAGCATTCCGGGCACACCCACTCCGCCTTTGACGGTTTGGCTCTGTTCGTCGGGCCAGCCCCACGCATACAAGGGCGTGCCCCCCGTCCCCGTCTGGAAATGGCCTTCGAAAGCCGCCAGCTTGGCCGGCTGATGATGAGCCACCATCTCGGCGTTGAAGTGCCCCGAGAGAAGTTGCACGTACGAAGCCACGGTGGCCAACAGCAGGGCGCCGGTAAAGGAACGCCGCGCAAAGGCGGTGTGGCGGCCCTTCAACAGGTACCAGGCGGAAATGCTCATCGCGAAAAAGGCGCCTAAAACAAAGGCGGCCAACAACACATGGCCCAACCGGTGCAGCGACGACGGATTGAACACCAGGGCCCAGAAATCGACGATCTCGGCACGCACAAACGTTCGCCCGTTCACCGTGTGCTCGACCAGGTGAGACCCGGCCGGAGTCTGCTGCCAGGAATTGGCGACCACGATCCAGACCGACGAGAAGATGCTGCCCAAGGACACCATGCAGGTGGAGAAAAAATGAAACGCGGGCGAGACCTTGTCCCAACCGTACAGCAGGACGGCCAGGAAGCCCGATTCCAGAAAGAAGGCGAAAATGCCCTCCGCCGCCAAGGCCGATCCGAACACGTCGCCCACATACCGCGAGTACACGGCCCAGTTGGTGCCGAACTCGAACTCCATCACAATCCCCGTGCCCACGCCCAAGGCAAAGTTGATCCCAAACACCTTCGTCCAGAACCGACCCGCCTGATGGTAGATCGCGTCCCCGGTCCGCAACCAGCGGTATTCCAGGAACACCAGCACGACGCCCAAGCCGATCGTCACCGGCGGGAACAAATAGTGGAACATCACCGTCAACGCAAACTGCAGACGAGAGAGCAGCACCACGTCCATCGCTTCACCGAATTCCTGTCGCCGCGCGGGCGAAAACGCTGCAGACCGAACATCAAGAGAGATTGTCGCCCATTCTAAATGTCTGGGCCTGCCACGCAATCCCGGATGCGAGCCATCCCCGTTGTCACGCCCAGGACCGCGGAGTAGCATACCGTGGTTCCGGAAGTGCCGCGGATCGGATCGTTTGGATTCTTGCTTTCGACCGCGACGGGAACGAGCCAGTGGCTGTCACCCGGTCTTTTGCTGGTGCCGGAAGGAAAAAGACCGACGCCCGACCCGCAGGCCTCTGGACGGCAGGCCGGACCAGCACAGCCCCGCCGACCCGGCCCCAAGCGTGCGGAGGGAATGCCCATCCTACCTGACCACGGGGAGAACGACAATGAAAATGGTCTTGATAGCACCGCGCAAGTACGTGCAGGGCCGGGGCGTGCTGGCCGAAATTGGTCCGTACCTGAAAATGCTCGGCCAACGCCCCCTGGTGCTGTGGGACGGGATGGTTCGAGGACTACTTGGCGACACCGTCTTGCAAAGTGTGGACGCGGCCGGACTGGAGGCGATCGAGGCCACGTTCGGCGGCGAAGCGACTCGGGAAGAGGGCCAGCGGATCGCCCAACTGGCGCGCGAACAACACGCGGACGTGGTGGCCGGCATCGGCGGCGGCAAAGCGATCGACGTCGCCAAGGCCGCGGCGTGGGGCGCGGGACTCAAGCTGATGACGGTGCCGACGATCGCGGCGACCGACGCGCCGACCAGCGCGGCGACCGTCTGGTACGACGCCGAAGCGAACTTCCTCAGCTTCGAGTGCTGGCCGTTCAATCCGGACATCGTGCTGGTGGACACGCAAGTCATCGCCCACGGTCCGCCGCGGGCGTTTGCGGCCGGCATGGGCGACGCCCTGTCGACCTGGGTCGAGGCGGAGGCCGCCTACAAGTCGCGGGCGGCCAACATCGCCGGCGGCGTGACGACGCAGGCGGCGCTGGCCATCGCCCGCCTGGGCTTTGAGTTGTTAATGGAATACGGCGTCGAGGCGCTGCGGGCCGTCCGCCAGAAGGTCGTGACGCCGGCGGTCGAAAAGATCGTCGAAGCCAACGTGCTGCACTCGGGCTTGGGCTTCGAGAGCGGCGGACTGGCGACGGCCCACATGATCGCCAATCCGCTGTCCAACTACCCCGAATGCAAAGGCTTCATGCACGGCGAGAAGGTCAGCTTCGGCATCGTGACGCAGTTGTGCCTGGACGAAGACGTGAAGACCAGCGAGATGAATCGGATCGTCGATTTCCTGATCGCAGTCGGACTCCCGGTGACCTTCGCCGATCTGAACCTGCACCAGGTCACCCGAGACCGTTTGCGAGCGATTGGCGAAGCGTGTGCCGGTCCCGGCTCGCTGTGCCACAATCATTGTTTCCAGGTGACGGTGGACGACGCGATCGACGCCATGCTCGCGGCCGACGCCGTGGGCCGCGCGCGCAAGGCAGCCGCGAAAATCGACTGAGGGAGCACCCCGATGGGCCAGTACCTGCTGGGCGTGGACAACGGCAGTACGATGGTCAAAGCGGCCGTGTTTCGGACCGACGGCACGGAGGTCTCCGCGGCGGGCCGCAAGGTGGAACTGCTGGCCCCGCGTCCCGGCTGGAGCGAAGCCGACATGGAAGGCCTCTGGCAGCTGACGGCGGAGGCGATCCGGGAGGCGGTCGTCGAGTCCCGCGTGCCGGCGGCGGAGATCGCCTGTGTGGCCTGCACCGGCCACGGCAACGGGCTGTACCTGGTCGACCGGGCGGGCCGCCCGGTCCGGCCCGCCGTTCGCGGCACCGACACGCGGGCTCGCGCGTACATCGACCGCTGGCTGGCCGACGGCGTGGACCGCGCTGTCCGCCCCAAAACGATGCAAGCGATCTGGCCGGCGCAGCCCAACGCGCTGCTGGCTTGGATGCAGGATCACGAGTCCGCGTCGCTGCAACGCGCCGCAGCGTCCCTGACCTGCAAAGACTACATTCGCCTGCGGCTGACGGGCGAAATCCACCAGGAACGCACGGACCTCTCCGGCTGCAGCCTGCTGAACGTGGGGACGGGCGAGTATGACCTGGCCGTGCTGGAGGCCTTCGGGATCGGCGATCTGCGGCGGCTCCTTCCGACCCTGAAACGCTCGGAGGACATCTGCGGTTCGGTTACGCCGCCAGCCGCGGCACTCACCGGCTTGGCTGCCGGCACGCCCGTGGCCGGCGGCATGTTCGACATCGACGCCTGCGGGCTGGCTTCGGGGATGGTCGATGAATCGCAGCTGTGCATGATCGTCGGCACGTGGGGCAACAACCAGTACATCTCGCGGACGCCGGTCGTGGACGAATCCGTGTTCATGACCTCGTGCTACGCCATTCCAGGGTACTACTTGATGCTCGAAGGCAGCGCGACCTCGGCCAGCAACCTGGAGTGGTTCGTGAGCGAGTTTTTTGCCGCCGAGCGTGAAAGGTTAAGCCAGACCGGGGGCGGCAGTGTGTACGACTTGTGCAACACGCTGGTGGCCGGCACGCGGCCGGAGCAGTCGGGCGTGATCTTCCTGCCGTTTCTGTACGGCTGCAACGCGAGTCGGGACGGCAAGGCGGGACTGTTGGGGTGGGACGGCTGGCAAACGCGGGGACACGTGCTCCGCGCGGTGTACGAAGGCATTGTGTTTTCCCACCGCTGGCACCTGGAACGGCTGCTGCGGTTCCGCTCGCCGCCGAAGCAGATTCGGCTGTCCGGCGGAGCGGCGCGCAGCGCCGTCTGGGTGCAGATGTTCGCCGACATTCTGCAGACGCCAGTCGCCGTTCCGGCCGGCACGGAACTGGGCGCGCTGGGCGCCGCGATCGGCGCCGCCGTGGCCCTTGGTTGCTACCGGACGTACGAAGCGGCCTGTGCCGCGATGGTTCGAGTGACGCGTGCCTGCGAGCCGGACCGGGCGTTGGCGGACGTCTACGAAAGGAAATACGCCCGCTACCGCAAAGTCCTGGATGCGTTGGCGCCGCTCTGGCCGGAGTTTTCCTGACCGGGCGAGGCTTGTTTTAGCGGACCGTGCGTGCGGCCGATCGTCGGCCGTGCGGCAGGTCGCCGGAAAGTGGGAGGAGGTGCGGCTTGGAAACGCTTGTGTTGGTCGATCTCCAGAACGATTTTCTACCCGGCGGCGCTCTGCCGGTGCCCGAGGGCGACCGGGTTGTGCCCGTGGCGAACCGGTTGATGCCCTTGTTCCCCCTGGTCGTCGCCACCCAGGACTGGCATCCCGCGGACCACCTGAGCTTTGCCAGCCAGCATCCGGGCAGGCGCGTCGGGGAGCAGGTCCAGGTGCGCGGCCTGGATCAGACCCTGTGGCCGGACCACTGCGTGCGGGAGACTTGGGGGGCGGACTTTGCTCCGGGCCTGGCAATTTGGCGCGTCCACCGGATCTTTCCCAAGGGCATCGACCGGGACATCGACAGCTACAGCGGCTTTTACGACAACGGGCATCTGCGGTCGACGGAATTGGGCGAGTTCCTGCGGGTGCGGAGCGTCCGCGGCGTTTGCGTGATGGGACTGGCCACCGATTACTGCGTCCAGTTCACGGCCTTGGACGCGCTGCAACAGGGCTTCCGCGTCCGCGTAATCAGCGCCGGCTGTCGCGGTGTGAACCTGCGGCCCGGAGACGCGGATCGGGCGCTGCAGCAGTTGCAGGTCGCGGGGGCGCAGATCGTCGCCGACCTGAACCCGGAGGATGTGTAAAGGCGCCGTCGCACTCGCCCGTTTGCCGGCCTGCCAGTTCGCCGGAGCGACGGGCAACCGCGGATTGGCGCACACCGACGGACCTGCGGCCCGTCGGCAGCCTCAGTTGGCGGCCTCCTTCTCGTCAGGCTTCGCCGGTTTCTCGTCCTTCGCCGCTTCGTCCGCGGGTTCCGCTGGCGGTTCTTTTGCTTCCGGCTTGACGACGTCCGGCTTGCTGGATTCCGGCTTGCCGGATTCCGGTTCTTCTGCTTCCGGCTTGGCGGCTTCCGGTTCCGTTGCCGCCGGGGCCGCAGCTTGGCCTGCGTCTTCTCCGGCGAACTTCATGCTCATCGCCGCGACCGTCACGGCCGCCTGGTACTTGTCGAGTGTGTGGTGATACGCCTCTAGCCGCAACGTGTACGCTCGGCCGCCCGCGACCGTTTTCAGGGTCTGCTGGGCCACGACTTGATTTCTGCGTTTGGCGAACGTGACGTAGCGGGCAAAGTGGTGTTTGCCGAGTTGCACGGCGCGAACCGGTTCCTTGGGCTTCGGTTCCGACAACGACTCGGAGACTTGACGCACGAAGGCTTCGACATTGTCCGGCGTCACCTCGTCGATACCCGCAGCGGACTCTTCGACCGACAACAGCACGCGTGGCAGGCTGTTGATTTCGGCATCCTTGGGTTTGAAGGCGACCAGGACGCCGCCGCCGGGATTGGCCCAATCCCAGCCCTTGGGCGCGGCGATTTCCAGCTTGCCTCCGTCCAGCGGCGGCAGGTAGTCGCCGATCTTGCTGGTCAGATCGTCGGAGGAGCTCTTTCCGCCCGCCCCGGACGTGCCCCCGCCTCCCGTGGTTCCTGCGCCTGGGCATCCGACGAGCAGGAGCGCGACGCTCACCACAAACAGGCTACCGACCTTGCCAACAGCGCCAGTCGTCATACTTGCAGTCCTCCGGGTTAGGTCTCGGCGATCTCTTCGCGGTGCTTGTGCAGGAAATGGGGCGTCTTGCCGCCTTGGCTCAGCTCATCCGCCTTTTTTTGGGCGGCGTTCTTCTGGTGATATTCAAACTTGGCGACGGGCTTCATGGCTTGGTTTACCACGTGCCAGTACAGCTTGACACGGACTACCTTGGCCTCAGCCGCGCGGCTTTTTCGTTTGGTCGCTCTCGGTTTGGCAGGCTTTTTGGCTTCGGCTTTCTTCTTTTCCTTCTCCGGTGCGGAACGCTCCGCCGCCTCGACCTCTTCGCGTAAAGCCTTGCGACTAATAACTTTGCGTGCCATGGGACATCGCCTGAATCTAGGGCCGGCCACCGGAACCGGCGGGCGGCGCAAACAAATGGTAAAACGTGTCACCTTCCACGAGGCATCAAGATAACCGATTTTTTATCGGCTGGCCAGCAGTGGCTAGGCGCGTCGCGAGCGAAAGGCCACAATAGCGCCCCCGCGAAACATGCTAGAGTCTGCGTGACCGATCGAGCTTCGGTCGCAGGCAGAGTTTCGCGAGTCATTCCAGCCATCGGAGATCGGCGCGAAAATCGTGGCGGTCCTTCAAGCTCAACCTGCCTCGTCATGGATCACGGGTTAGGTTTGTGGGAGACGTTCGTTTGGAGCATTCCGTTTCGTCTGATGAGGTTGGTCTATGCTGATGCGTGAATCGCAGCCAGATCTCTTTCTGGCATCCATTCCCCGTTGCGGACCGGTCGTCACCGACGGCTGCGTGACGTTCCGTGTCGTCAGTCAGGCTGCCACGGCCATGCGACTGCTGCTGTATGACACCGTGAACGACACGGATCCGGTAGAGGAGATCGAGTTCGACAAGAGCAACAAGTTGGGCAACGTTTGGCACGCGCTGCTCAAGAGCAGCGGCCATGGACAGTTGTACCATCTGCAGGCCGACGGACCGCGCGATCCGGAGCGGGGGCTTTGGTGTGATGGCCGCGCGCGGTTGATCGATCCTTACGCCCGCGCCCTGGCCGGAGATTTCCAGCACGCCGACGACGGCGTGCTGCGGCCGCCGAAGTGCGTGGTGATCAACGATCATTTCGACTGGCGCGGCGACCGCTGTCTGAACCACGCGCTGTGCGACACGGTGATCTACGAGATGCACGTGCGGGGATTCACGAGAAGTCCCACGAGCCGGGTCCAATATCCCGGCACGTACTTGGGCGTGATCGAGAAGATCCCGTACTTGAAATCGCTCGGCGTGACGGCGGTCGAGTTGATGCCGGTACACGAGTTTCCGATTCTGGGAATCTACGGCACGCCGCGCGAGCACCCGAATTACTGGGGCTACGACCCGATCGCCTTTTTTGCACCTCACCGCGGCTACGCGGTCGGCAAAGAGCCCGGCTCGCAAGTCACCGAGTTCAAGCAAATGGTGCGGGCGCTGCACGAAGAAGGCATCGAAGTGATCCTGGATCTGGTGTTCAACCACACGGCCGAGGGCAACGAATTCGGTCCCGTGTTCAGCTTCAAGGGGTTGGACAACCAGGTCTATTACATGACGGACCACGACGGCCGGTACTACAAGAACTACACCGGCTGCGGCAACACGGTGAACTGCAACCATCCGACGGTCAAGGAGTTGATCATCGACTGTCTGAGGCACTGGGTGATCCATTACCACGTGGACGGCTTTCGCTTTGACCTGGCTGCCGTCCTCCGTCGTCACAACAACGGGGCGATCCTGAGTGATGTGTCGCTGGTGGACGAAATCGCCTCGGATCCCTACTTGGCCAATACCAAGCTGATTGCCGAGGCCTGGGACGCGGTCGGCACGTATCTCGTCGGCAGCTTTGGGGGCAAACGGTGGACGGAATGGAACGGCCAGTACCGCGACGGCGTGCGCCGCTTCTGGCGAGGCGATTCGGGCGTGCTGGGCGTGCTGGCCACGCGTTTGGCCGGCTCCAGCGACTTGTACGAATGCAACGGCCGCGCGCCTTCCTGCAGCGTCAACTTCGTGACCTCGCACGACGGTTACACGCTGAACGACCTCGTCAGCTACGCCTACAAACACAACGAGGCGAACGGGGAAGGCAACTGCGACGGAGAGAACAGCAACTGGTCCCATAACCACGGCCACGAAGGTCCGACGAACCGGATCGAGGTGGAAGAACTCCGCATCCGCCAGATCAAGAACATGCTGGCCACCCTGATGCTCAGCCACGGCGTGCCGATGCTGGTGATGGGCGACGAGTGCCGCCGGACACAGCTTGGCAACAACAACGCCTACTGTCAGGACAATGAGGTCTCCTGGTTCGATTGGCGGCTGGTGCGAAGCAATCGCGAGCTGGTGCGATTCTGCCGGGCCTTGATCAAGTTCCGCCTGTCCCAGCCGACGTTGCGTCAAGAAAACTTCTTGACGGGCCGACCGCACGCGCACGACTCGCGGCCGGACCTCAGCTGGTTTGACAATCGCGGCCATGCGGTGCGTTGGGACAGCGGCGAAGCCGTGCTGAGCTGCCTGTTTACGCGTCCGCCGGCGGATCGGGACCCGGCGGGCGTCGGACGTGATGTCCTGTTGATGGTGAACGCTTCGGACCGGCCGCAGGAATTTGTGTTCCCGCCGTCGGCGACACAGTCCGGTCAATGGCGGTTGTTCATCAACACGGCTTCGCACGCGCCCGACGATGTCTATCCTGGGTTGATTGGCCCGGCCCCGCCCAAGAGCGGCCGGCAGATTCTGCCCTCGCGCACGCTGGTCTGCTACGTCGCGGATCCGCCGGTGCCGCTGCCGGGGGAAACGGCAGCGGATGCAGAGGGATGAGGGTCGGACTGCAACGGAGCCAGGAAGCCCGGCTTTTTCAAAAAGCCGGGCTTCTTCGGTTGTCGGCACGGCAGGCCGGAATACACTGGAAAGAGGCGGCTGTGGCGAGGATGGCTCGCTGACTCTTCGCCCGCTCCCAAGCGTCCCTGACATCCTCTCGCGGCCCTGCGTCCCATGCCTGCGACACCGATCTACATGGACAACCACGCCACGACCCGCGTCGATCCGCGGGTCGTGGAGGCCATGCTGCCGTACCTGACGGAAAAATACGGCAATGCCGGGAGCACCAGCCACGTCTTCGGCTGGCAAGCCAAGGATGCGGTCGATGCGGCACGAGAGTCCATTGCGGACGCGATCGGCGCTACGCCGCGGGAGATTGTCTTTACCAGCGGAGCCACGGAGAGCAACAATCTGGCGATCCGGGGCGTGTGCGGGCGGCCGCAGCGGGGCGGCAAGCACCTGATCAGCGTCGCGACGGAGCATCGGGCGGTCTTGGAGCCGCTGGCCAAACTGGCGCACGACGGCTTCGAGATCACGCTCTTGCCGGTCAAACCGGACGGCGCCGCCGAGGCGGGCACGATCGACTTGAACCAGTTCGCCCAGGCGATCCGCGACGACACCCTGCTGGTTTCCGTGATGCTGGCCAACAACGAGATCGGCGTTTTGCAGCCGCTGGCGGAGATCGGGCGGATCTGCAAACAGCGAGGGGTGGTGCTGCACACGGACGCCACGCAGGCCGTGGGCAAAGTCCCCGTGGACGTGGACCTGCTGCAGGCCGACCTGATGAGTTTCACGGCGCACAAGATTTACGGCCCCAAGGGGATTGGAGCATTGTACGTGCGGCGGCGGGACCCCCAGGTACGGCTGGCGTCGCAGATCGACGGCGGACGTCAGGAAGCGGGCCGCCGCAGCGGAACCCTGAACGTGCCCGGCATCGTCGGCCTGGCAACCGCCCTGCAGCTGTGCCTGGCGGAGCTGGCGGCCGAGGCCGAGCGCTTGAGGCGACTGAGGGATCGGCTCTTCGCGGGACTGCGCAGCCGGCTGGCGAACGTCGCGTTGAACGGGCCGGCGCTGGCGTGTGCCGAGTTGCGGTTGAGCAACAATCTGAACTGCAGCTTTGCCGGCGTCGACGGCGAAGCGTTGATGATGACCATGCGGGAGTTGGCCGTGTCCAGCGGCAGCGCGTGTACGTCGGCGGACCCGGAACCCAGTCACGTGCTGCGGGCCCTGGGCATCAGCGACGATTTAGCGCGGGCCAGCCTCCGCTTCGGCCTGGGACGATTCAACACGGACGAAGAAGTCGATTTCGCCATCGACCTCGTCGCCGATTCCGTCCAGCGGCTGCTGAAACTCCACGGCTAAGCGACTTGACCGCGGCCGGCTGTTCACGCTTTCCATACTTTGTCAAGGAAATATCTCTTTCTGTTCTTCGTGGGATTCGCTTCGCCGGATTAAGTCCCGGCGGTCGGCAGGGTTGCGTCGGTGGCCGTCAATCCTGTGTCTCCCGTCCTCGAAAATCCGCACTTCGAACAGGCGTCTGCGAATTCGTGAGAATTCGCAGGCACCCGCGGTGTTCTGGCCCGCCGAAACCGCCGGAATTCTCGCGAATTCGGCTGCGTTCAGCTTTGCAGCCCGCCGCCTAGCCCATCTCGCGGACCAGCTTCCTGCCAAAATGGCACGACCGCATTCGCCGTCTTTGCGATCAACGCCAGCGACACTCCCCCTGCAATTTGTAAGTGGTTTCTAGAATTCAAGTTACACCTCGGTTGCGGCACTTGGCACAAAGGTTGCTCTAAAAGCCGTCCCGTAAGTCAGTCTGCCAATACTGAAACAGTCTGCCTGCCGCTTCGATACTGACGCCGCCCGCGCGGACGGTGCTTGCCGCCGACGGATTAGGCGTGACGACGCCCGCGAAAGCGGCTTCCGATTTTTCACTGTGTCAGCAATAGGAGGATTCCGGACGTGGCAAAGCAAATGGTCTATGAGGACGATGCGCGACAATCGCTGATGGCCGGTGTGTCCAAACTGGCGAAGGCGGTTCGCAGTACGTTGGGACCGCGCGGTCGCAACGCCGTTCTGGACAAGGGTTGGGGTTCGCCGAAAGTCACCAAAGACGGGGTTACCGTCGCCGAAGATATCGACTTGGACGATCCCAACGAGAATCTCGGCGCCAAACTCGTCAAAGAGGTCGCCAGCAAAACGAACGACATCGCCGGCGACGGCACGACGACGGCGACCATTCTGGCCGAGGCGATCTTCCGCGAAGGTCTGAAGATGGTCGCCGCCGGGTACGACCCGATGGCGCTCTCGCGGGGCATCTCCAAGGCGACGGACGCCGTCGTGGAGTCCATCAAAAAGATGGCGGCTCCGATCGACGAGAAGAACAAGCGCGAGATTCAGCAGGTTGCCACGATTGCCGGCAACAACGATCCGTCGATTGGCGCCGTGCTGGCGGACGCCTTCGTCAAGGTCGGCAAGAACGGCGTGATCACGGTCGAGGAAGGCCGCGGCAGCGAGACCACGGTCGAGGTGGTCGAAGGCATGCAGTTCGACCGCGGATTCCTGTCGCCCCACTTCGTCACCAACGAAGACGACGTGGCCGTCGAGTTGAACGATTGCTATGTGCTGATCTACGAGGAAAAGATCTCGTCCAACAAGAAGCTGATCCCGCTCTTGGAAGCCATCAGCCGCGCCAAGAAGCCGTTGCTGATTATCGCCGAGGACGTCGAAGGCGAGGCGTTGGCGACGCTGGTCGTGAACAAGATGCGCGGCATTTTGAGCGTCTGTGCGGTCAAGTCGCCGGGCTATGGCGACCGCCGCAAGGCGATGATGGGCGACATCGGCGTGCTGACCGGCGCTACGCCGATCTTCAAGGACCTGGGCATTGACCTGGAAAGCACGAAGCTCAGCGATCTGGGCCGGGCCAAGAAGATCAAGATCACGGCCGACGACACCGTGATCATCGGCGGCGCTGGCAAGAAGGACGCCATCGACGGGCGGGCAGAACAGATCCGCAAGGAAATTGAAAAGACCGACAGCGACTACGACCGCGAGAAACTGCAGGAGCGGTTGGCCAAGCTGGCTGGCGGCGTCGCGCAGATCAGTTGCGGGGCTGCTACCGAAACGGAGATGAAGGAGCGGAAGATGCTGCTGGAGGATGCCAAGGCGGCCACCCAGGCGGCCCTGGAGGAAGGCATCGTCCCCGGCGGCGGCGTGGCGCTGCTTCGCGCGGAGAAGGTTTTGGACAAGCTGGAAGTCACCGGCGACGAGGCGATGGGCGTCAAGATCGTGCGCAGCGTCTTGGACTATCCGTTGCGTTGCATCGCCGACAACGCCGGCAAGGACGGTGCGGTGGTGGTCAGCAAGGTGCGTCGGCTGAAGGGCAAGAACGAAGGCTATGACGCCGACAAGGACTCGTACTGCGACCTGATCGAAGCCGGCGTGATCGACCCGGCCAAGGTCGTCCGGATCGCGTTGCAGAACGCCGCCAGCGTAGCCGGACTGCTGCTGACGACCGAAGCCCTGGTAACCGACATTCCGAAGGAAGAAGAGCCCGCGGGCGCCGGTCACCACGACGACCACGGGATGGGCGGCATGGGCGGCATGGGCGGAATGGAAGGCATGATGTAAGTCTCGCCGCCGGCTCGCGTCGCCGCCCGGCGCCACGAGTTGCGAGGCGACTTGGATAGACGGATTTTCCCTGCGAACAAATTACGAAAGACTCAAGAGGAAGGAATTCAACGATGGCAAAGCTGAAGATTCGACCCCTGGACGATCGCGTGGTTGTTGAGCCGATGGAGGCCGAAGAGATGACGGCTGGCGGAATCGTACTGCCGGATACGGCCAAGGAAAAGCCGCAGCGCGGCAAGGTCGTGGCGGTCGGCCCCGGCAAGCTGCTGGACAACGGCCAGCGGGCCGAGATGTCGGTCGTGGTCGGCGACGAGGTGATCTACGGCAAGTACGGCGGAACGGATATCGAAGTGAACGGCGAGGAAGTCAAGATCCTTCGGGAGAGCGACATCCTGGCCAAGGTCGTCGACTGAACTGGCCAGCCTGTCGCACGTGCGGACCGGCCCCCGTCGGGCTGGTTCGCGAAACGGTTCAACGCACATACTCTCTCGAATAGGGGTTTTGGAAAGTGGCGAAGCAACTGCTGTTTGATGATCACGCCCGAGCCAGAATGATGGAAGGCGTCGACAAGCTGGCCAAAGCGGTCGCCATCACGATGGGGCCGACCGGCAGAAACGTGATAATTAACAAATCGTACGGCGGCCCGACCGTCACCAAAGACGGCGTGACCGTGGCGAAAGAAGTCGAGTTGGAAGACCGCTTCGAGAACATGGGCGCGAAGCTGGTTGTGGAAGTGGCTCAGAAGACGTCCGACATCGCCGGCGACGGCACCACGACCGCCACCGTGTTGGCGCGGGCGATCTTCCGCGAGGGGTTGCGGAATATCGTGGCCGGCAGCAATCCGATGGCGATCCGCCGAGGGATCGAACGGGGCGTCGACGCCGCCGTCGAACAACTGTTCAAGATGGCCAAGCCGGTCACGAGCAAGGATGAAGTCGCCCAGGTGGGCGCGATCTCTGCCAACAACGACATGGCGATTGGCCAGCAACTGGCCGACGCCCTGGAACGCGTCGGCAAAGACGGGGTGATTACGGTCGAGGAAGGCAAGACGACCGAAACCCAAGTCGAATTCGTGGACGGCATGCAGTTCGACAAGGGCTATATCTCTCCCTACTTCATCAACCGCACCTCCGACATGGATTGCGTGCTGGAGGACTGCTACATCCTGCTGCACGAGAAGAAGATCAGCAACCTGCGGGACCTGGTGCCGATCCTGGAAAAAGTCGCCCAGACGGCGAAGCCCTTGTTGATCATCGCCGAGGACGTGGATGCCGAAGCCCTGACGCTGCTGGTGGTGAACAAATTGCGGGGCGTGCTGAACGTGTGCGCCGTCAAGGCGCCGGGGTTCGGCGATCGCCGCAAGGCCATGCTGGGCGACATCGCCATCCTGATCGGCGGAACGCTGATCAGCGAGGATCTGGGCATCCAGTTGGAAAACCTGGAACTGTCGCAACTGGGCCGCGCCAAGAAAGTGACGGTGGACAAGGGCAGCACGACGATCGTGGAAGGCGCCGGCAAGCGGGCCGATATCGACAAGCGGTTGGCCCAGTTGAACCGTCAGATCGAGGAGACGGACAGCGAATACGACCGCGAGAAGTTGCAGGAACGGCTGGCCAAGCTGTCCGGCGGCGTGGCGGTGATCTCCGTCGGGGCGGAGACCGAGGCGGACATGAAGCAGAAGAAGGCCCGCATCGAGGACGCCCTGCACGCCACGCGAGCGGCGGTGGAAGAGGGCATCGTTCCGGGCGGTGGCGTGGCGCTGCTGCGTTGCCGCGAGGCGGTCGAGAAGTCCCGCGGGGCGGCCCGCGGCGACGAAAAGATCGGCGTGGATATCGTGCTGTCGGCGCTGGACACCCCGCTGAAGACGATCGTCTCCAACGGCGGCCTGGACGGCTCGGTGGTCGCGGAGGAGGTCCGCGAGAAACCAGTCAACGTGGGCTACGACGCCAACACCAACGAGTACGTCGACATGTTCAAGGCGGGGATCATCGACCCGGTGAAGGTCGTGCGAACGGCCTTGGGCAACGCGGCCAGCATCGCCAGCCTGTTGCTGACGACGGAAGCCTTGGTCACGACGTACGACAAGGAAGACAAGAAGAAGGCTCGCGTCGAAGGCAGCATCGCCTGACGCGCGGGCGCGGTCGCCAGTCTGTGTACCAGCGCAGGGACGCCTTTACGGAGATCACCGGACGGTTCCGTGCGGTGCGACCGACAGACACGAAACGGGCCACTTCCAGGCGGGGTGGCCCGTTTTTCTACGACGGAAGGTTTCTCGTCATGAGGTCCGTGAGCCATGCCGACCATGACCGCCAAGCGTGATTATTACGAAGTGCTCGGCGTGTCGCGCAACGCGAGCGAAAAGGAAATCGCCGCCGCTTATCGCAAGCTGGCCATTCGCTATCATCCCGACAGCAATCCGGACGACGCGGATGCGACGGAGAAGTTCAAGGAAGCGGCCGAAGCCTACGAAGTCCTGAGCGACGCGGACAAACGGGCGCTGTACGACCAGTACGGGCACGCCGGCTTGGAAGCAGGCAACGCGGCTCCCCACTTTACGGACGTCGGCGACATCTTCGAGGCCTTCGGCGACCTGTTCGGCTTCGGCGGACTCTTCGGCGGCGGAGGTGGCCGGCGACGGCCGCGGCAACGCCGCGGAGCGGACGTCCGCTGCGACGTGACGCTGGACCTGGAAGAAGCCGCCAAAGGCGTGACCAAGACCGTCGAATTCGCACGCAGTGCGCGGTGTGAGACGTGCCAGGGGTCCGGCAGCAAACCGGGTTCCCAGCGCGAGGTCTGCCGCCGTTGCGGCGGACGCGGCCAGGTGATTCAATCGGCAGGCATCTTGCGCGTCCAGACCACTTGCCCGTACTGCCACGGAGCAGGGTCGGTGATCTCCGATCCCTGCGGCGACTGCCGAGGCAACGGCTACGTGAAACAACGGGTCGAACTCGAAGTCGCCATTCCGGCCGGAATCGACGATTCCATGCGCGTGCGACTGGCCGGCGAGGGCGAACCCAGTCCGGACGGCGGGCCGCGCGGAGATTGCTACTGCTTTGTCACCGTCCGGCCGCACAGGCTGTTCCAACGAGACGGCGACCATCTGCTGCTGCGACTGCCGGTGACGTACAGCCAAGCGGCCTTAGGCGCAAGGATCGAAGTCCCCACCCTCACGGGGCGGGCGGAATTGGAGATCCCGGCCGGCACGCAATCGGGCGAATTGTTCCGGCTGCGATCGCGCGGCATGCCCAACGTGCGCGGCGGCCCGATGGGCGACCTGATTGTGCAGACCTATATCGAAGTTCCCAAGAAGCTGACGCCGCGGCAGCAAGAACTGCTGCGGGAGTTGGCGGAGGTGGAAAACTCCCACGTTTCGCCGCAACGCAAGAGCTTCCTGGACAAACTGACCAGTTACTTCACGGGAGAAGGTGAATCGTAAGACGGCCGTATGACCTCCAGACAATCGGACATTCGCCAACGATGATCAAGAGCACTCATTCTCAGCCCCAAGAGACCCAGGCCGCCAAGAGCGACAGCCGCCCGCCGGAGACCGCTGATCCCACGCTCGGACAGCCGCCCAAGGACGGCCTTTCGTCCGAGACGGAAGCCCTGGGCGAAGCGATCAGCGAGGTGGCGACGGAAGCAGCCGAGGCTGCGGCAGCAGACCGGAAGTCGCCGCAGTCGCAGCAACTCCCAAGCCAATTGGCCGAGGCGGAGGATCGCGCCCTGAGGGCCTACGCCGAATTGGAGAACTACCGCAAACGCGCCAATCGGCTCTTGCAAGAAGAAGTGAAATACGCCCCCTTGCCGCTGCTGCGGGACCTGCTGCCCGTGGTGGACAACCTGGAACGGGCAATTCAGTCGGCAGACCAGAGTGGGGGTTCTGCAGGACTGCTGGAAGGCGTTAAGATGGTGGCCCAGCAACTGCTGGCAGTGCTGGACCAGCACGACTGTCGGCGGATGGACCCCAAGGGTTCACCCTTCGATCCCCACCTGCACGAAGCCGTGACTCAAATTCCCAGCCAGGACCTGCCCCCCGGAACGGTCGCGGAAGTGTTGCTGAGCGGATACCAGTTGCACGAGCGGGTCGTCCGACCGGCGCAGGTGCTGGTGTCGGCCCGGCCAGCCGCGAAGCCGGCGCCCGCAACGGGAGAAGAGGCAACGGAAAACTGACGCAGTCGCACAGAGCCCGGCTGGTTTGGGGAACAGGTGAGGATGTGCGGGGCCCCGGCGGCCAGCGCCGGAGCCGGCGGCTGCCGACGCAGACTTGAAACGGAGCACAACGCATGCCCACGTATGACTATGAATGCAGTTCGTGCGAGTATTCGTTCGAACTGTTCCAGTCCATTACCGAGCCCGTCAAGCGAAAATGTCCGCGCTGCGGCCGGAAGACGTTGCGGCGGCTGTTCGGAACCGGCGCTGCGATCCTGTTCAAGGGATCGGGCTTCTATCAGACCGACTACCGCAGCGAATCCTACAAAAAAGGCGTAGAAGCGGAGAAAAAGTCCACCGGCAACGGCGCCGTTGGCAAAACGACGGAAAGCAAGCCGGCGGAAAGCAAAACGTCGGGCGGCGGCGCTGGCGACAACGGCAAACGCCAGCGCAAAAAGCCGGCAGTTTCCGGCGCTTAGTAGTTCGCGCGCAGATGCCCGGCTCGAAAGAAGCTCAGCGTCACCGGCCAGGACGGGCTTCTCGGCCGGTGTTGCGCACAGAGTGACGTGAGTGAGTCTACGACATGGCATTGGTGTTCTGCCCCACCTGCGGCCAGCAGTTCGAGTCTGAGACCGCGACAGCGATGCCCTTCTGTAGCCATCGCTGCCGCTTGGTTGACCTGGGCCGCTGGCTGAACGAAGAACATCGCTTGCCTGTCGAGCCGGAGGACGAAGACGACGAAGAAGCCGAAGGACGAAGGGTGAAGAGTGAAGGGTGAAGGGTGAGTTGGAAGCGGTGTTGTGGCCGCGAGTGGGGGTGAAGGAGTGCGGTGGTGGAGTCTCATCGGCCGACCGTGCGACAGGGCCGCGAGCCGCAGCCGGCGTCTTGACACAACAGGACTGATTCCATGACGACTGATCGGATTGTCGTTCGTCAGATCGCGTGGCGGGAGATCCTTCCCTGGCTCGTGATTTTTCGCACGTTTGGGCTCGCCAAGTCACTCCCGTTGCTGTTTTTGGCGACGTTCGGCGTGCTGCTGACGCCGGTGGGCTGGCAAATCGCCGAAACGCTTTTCGTCTCCGATCAACTCATCGAACACGATGAGCGATTCGCCGGCGTGGTGGAACAGAACCGGCAATGGCCGTTCCAGCAACGCGCGATTCAGGCTCCCAACGACGGGCGTCTTCCCCGCTCGGTCCAGGAAATCGTCCTGACGAAGCCGAACACGCTGGAACCGATTTTTCTGCGTTTCGTCGATCCGCTGGCGCGTCTGCTGGACGACCGGCTGACGGTGGCCCAGGCCGCGTACTACGTGTTCGGTCTGCTCTGGATGCTGGCCGTGTGGGGCTTTTTTGGCGGTGCCGTCAGTCGGATCGCCGTGGTCCGACTGGGGCGCGAGGAGCGGATGGGGCTGGGCGACGCTCTGCGGCACGCCTGGGCCAGGCTAGGTGCGTATATCGGCTCGCCGCTGTTCCCCGTCCTGGGCGTTGTCGTGATCGCCCTGCCCATCTATCTGCTCGGTGTGCTGGCTCGCTGGGACGGGGGTTTGTTGGCGATGGGAATCGTCTGGCTCCTGGCCCTGTTGGGCGGGTTAGTGATTGCCGTGCTGCTGCTGGGACTGCTTTTCGGCTGGCCGCTGATGTGGGGCACCATCAGTGCGGAGGAGCGGGGCGACGTGTTTGAGGCGTTCAGCCGCAGTTATTCGTACGCCTTTCAGCGGCCGCTGCATTACCTGTTTTACGCGGTCCTGGCCACGGTGTACGGCGCGCTGGCGTGGTTGCTGGTGTACCACTTTTCCGAAGCCACCATCCGCTTTGCCGAATGGGCCGCCGCGCTGGGGGCGGGCGAGGACCGCTGGGCGGAAATTGTGCGACTCCAAGACGATCCTTCGCTGGGGGCGGGTGTGTCGCGGTACGGCGTCTTGCTGATGGGTCTCGGCGCGGGCCTGGTTCGCAGCGTCGCGGCCGGGTTCGGTTACAGCCTGTTCTGGTGCCTGGCGGCGGCCGCCTACCTGCTGCTGCGGCGGGACGTCGATCAGACCGAATTCGACGAAGTGTTTGTCGAGACCGAAAGCCAGCGGTACCAACTGCCGGAGGCTCGCGAAAGTGAAAAAGTGGAAAAGTGAAGAAGTGGAAAAGACGAAGAGTCACCTCCGGCTCCGTAAACCTTTGCGCGCAGCGGGGCTTCCCGCGTGAAATGACCCGGCCGACGAGCCTGCCCCCGCCGCCACTTTTCTACTTTTCTACTTTTCTACTTTTCCACTTTTCCACTTTTCCACCTTTCCACCTTTCCACTTTTCCACTTTCTGACTTTCCTCCCTCCCATGATTCACGTCCGGCAGCTCACCAAACACTACGATGATCTGCGTCCAGGGCAGGTGGTGGCCCTGGCCGGGGTCTCGTTCGACGCCGGACCGGGGCGGATCTTCGGCTTGCTCGGCCCCAACGGCGCCGGCAAGACGACTGCGTTGCGGATTCTGAGCACCATGTTGCGGCCCACCAGCGGGACGGCTTCCGTCAACGGTTGCGACGTCGTCGCTCAGCCCGACTTGGTCCGTCGGCAGATCGGCTACGTGTCGGCCAGCACCGGCGTCTACGACCGCATGTCCGCCTGGGAGATGGTCGAGCATTTCGGCCGCCTGCACGGTTTGACGCCGGAATTGCTGGCGCCGCGCATCGAAAATCTGTTTCAGCGTCTGAAGATTCACGAGTTCCGGGACGTGCTGGGCGCGAAGATGTCGACGGGAATGCGGCAGAAAGTGTCCATCGCCCGAGCCTTGGTCCACGACCCGCCGGTGCTGATCTTCGACGAGCCCACGCTGGGCTTGGACGTGCTGGTCGCCCGCTCGTTGCTGGGCACGATCAAGCAACTTCGCGACCAGGGCAAATGCGTCATCTTCTCGACGCACATCATGCGCGAAGCCGAGCGGCTCTGCGACCAGATCGCCATCATCCACCGCGGCCGAATCCTCGACTCCGGCACCCTGCCCGAACTCCGCGGTCGGCACGACGAACACGACCTCGAAGAACTGTTCTTCCGGCTGATCGAAGGGGCGGGAGAGGGGGGGAAGAGTGAAAGAGTGGAAAAGTGAAAGAGTGGAAAAGTGGAAAAGATTGCCAGTGGCGGGGGCGGGCAGTCAGGTGCAAATACCGAATTGTCGTGTTACTGTGTGCGTTCGGGCACTCCTGGTGAGTTGCGGAGGGGACTATGTCGGCTGCACGGTCATTTGAGGATCTGTGGATTTGGCAAACGGCCAGAGTTTTGGTGAAGGACGTCTATTCGGATTTCGGAGGCGACAGCCTTGCGGGGCGTGATTTTGCATTCCTGAATCAGATTCGCCGCGCGGCCATGTCGGTCATGAACAACATCGCCGAGGGATTTGAACGAGGCTCCAACGCCGATTTCGCGAACTTCCTCCGCATCTCTAGAGGCTCCTGCGGCGAAGTGCGAAGCATGTTCTACACGGCCGAGGATCTCGGCTACGCTGCCGCGGCCCAAGCCAACGAGCGTCGGGAGAAGCTCAAACAGCTTGCTGCCGGGATAGAAGCCCTCCGAACGCATCTGAAAGCGTAGCACCAGGCTTTCTGGCTTTTCCACTTTTCCACTTTTCCACTTTTCCACTTTTTCACTTTTTCACTTTTTCACTTTTCAACCCCTCCCCCATGTCTTGGCCCAACGTTCGTTTAATCTGGTTCCGCGAGGTCCGCGATCAGTTGCGGGACGGGCGGACGGTGTTCATGATCGCCGTACTGCCGCTGGTGCTGTATCCGCTGCTGGGGATGTTGTTCTTGAAGATGACCCAGTTCCTGCAGCAGCAGCCGACGCGGATCTGGGTCGTGGGGGCGGCGGGGCTGAGCGGCGAGCCCGAGTTGTTTGCGCAAGGCCGTTTGGCCGCCGAGTTTTGTCCGGAGGACGAGGCCGGGTTGCTGGACTTGAGCTTCCACGAATCGATTCCGGAGTCGCCGGGTGCAGAGCCGTTTCGGGAAGTCGCCCGCCGGGAGATTCGCCGTGACGGTTACGACGCGGTCCTGATCTTCCCTGCCGATTTCTCGTCCTACTTGACGGACCTGGCATCGGCGACGGGCGAACGGCCGCAGGACGGCCGCGTTGAGTCCCGCGGCGCCGAGGCGCCGGCGTCTCAGCCGGAAATCGTCTTCGATCAGGCCAGTGACACCTCGCGGATTGCCGCCGACCGCCTGGAGCGTGTGTTGGCGCGGTGGCGCGAGGCGATGGTGCGCCGACTGCTCGAGTCGCGGGGCGTTTCGCCCGCGGTGGTGAAGCCGTTCGCGACGATGCGGACGGACGTGTCGGAGGAAACCAGTCGGCGGGCGGCTATCTGGTCGCGGATTCTGCCCTTGGTGTTGTTTGTCTGGGCGCTGACGGGCGCGTTCTATCCGGCGATCGACTTGTGTGCGGGCGAGAAGGAGCGAGGCACGCTGGAGACCCTGTTGTGCAGTCCCGCCACGCGTCGCGAGATTGTGGGCGGCAAATTGCTGACGGTGATGACCTTCAGCGTGGCGACGGCGTATTTGAACCTGTTCAGCTTGGGGGCGACCGGCGTGTTCATCTTGCAGCAGATGGGCGCCGTCGCCGAAACGGGCCTGCAGTTGGATTTGGGCGCCCCGCCCCTGTCGGCCATTGTCTGGCTGCTGCTGGCCGCCTGGCCGGTGTCGGCGTTGTTCAGCGCCCTGGCCTTGGCGATCGCGGCCTTTGCGCACAGCGCCAAGGAGGGCCAGTACTACCTGATGCCGCTGATGCTGATTTCCTTTCCGTTGATCACGCTGCCGCTGCTGCCGTCCACGCGGCTGGATTTGGGCACCAGCCTGATTCCGGTGACCGGCCTGGTGCTCTGGCTGCGGCAGTTGATCGAGGGCCAGTATGACGACGCGATCCGGTACGCCGCTCCGGTGGTGGCCGTCACGGCCGGTTGCTGCTGGCTCGCCACGCGTTGGGCGGTCAGGCAGTTTCAGACGGAGTCCGTGTTGTTTCGGGAGGCGGAGCGAGTCGGTCTGCGGTGGTGGGTGCAGCGCATTGTGCGGAACCGTGGCGAGACACCGTCGGTGGCCGAAGGTTTGTTGTGCGGGTTGCTGATTCTGCTGGCGACTTTCTTCGCCGGGCTTCGCCCCATCCGCCTGGAGGTTTGGAGCGACTTTGTGCGGACGGTGACGACGACTCAATTGGGGCTGGTTGCCGGCCCGGCTCTGATCATGACCGTCTTCCTCGCCCGCAATCCCCGCCAGACGCTGCTGTTGAATGTGCCGCGTCTGTGGACGCTTCCCGCAGCGTTTCTCCTGGCGGTGGCCCTGCACCCCCTGGCGATGTTGCTGGCCCAGGGCATCACGGCCACTTATCCGCTCAGCGACGACATGCTGCAGCGTCTGGACGCGCTCACGCAGGTCGCCCAACGGGCGAAGATCTGGCAACTGCTGCTGGTCGTCGCGTTGACGCCGGCGATCTGCGAGGAGTTGGCCTTTCGCGGCTTCATTCAATCCGGCCTGCGGAACCTTGGCAGTCCCTGGACGGCGGTGGTCATCTCCAGCCTCATGTTTGGCGTCACGCACGGACTGCTGCAGCAATCCCTGTCTGCCGTCGCGGTGGGACTCGTGATCGGCTACGTGGCGTGGAAGACCAACAGCCTGCTGCCGGGCGCCGTCTTCCACTTCACCCACAACGCCTTCGCGGTGCTGGCCGGCCGGATCACGCCCCCGTTACTGGAGCAGCATCGTTGGCTGGACTGGGTGTGCTATCCCACCGGCAGCCAAGCTGTGCCTTATGCCTATCACTGGCCCGTTTTGATTTGTGGCGGTGTCGTGAGTCTCGGACTGCTCTGGGCGCTGCGGAACGCGGACAGCCGGAAGTGACTCCCAGAGGATCGGGATTTCGCGAATTCAACTCCCGAATCGCCTTGGAGCCTCGTCTGGCCGCCGCTCTTAGGCAGGGTGCCAGTCGCCTGCCGGGTACGGTTTGATCGGCAAATCCGGACCTTTTGGTAGCGTTTTGCGCCGTTGCGTTTACTTTCGGCGACAAAAGTTTCCCAGAGCCCCTATTTTTGCGAGTTAATATCGTTAAGCGGGATTGTCCCGTCACGATACGGAACCGTCGGGCTTGGCCAAGCGTCTGATGGTCTTGAAATGGTGCGCGCCTGCTTTAGTGTGGGTGGTTGAAATGGAAGCGGCCGGTAGCCGTTGTTGCGGAGGTCAAGGATGGTTTTTGTCTGCCGCTGGCAGCCGTTTGCTTGGAAATGGCGTTGGGTGTTGCGAGTCCGGGGTGCGTGCAAATTTGATGACAGAATCGTATCGGCGAGTATACTAAGGGGTTAAGTCGTTGCGGACGGCGCAAGCGGCCGAGTCATGGGCTGCGCGCCGTGATCCCCATAGCGGCGGGGTTCGCACTGCGCCCGTTACTAATGGAAGTATTTATTGCCCTTGTTTTCCGTCACTCGGTTTGAAGGATAGGTCCATGTCCATCAGACGATCGAAGTCTGGCACAAGTGTTCCGTGCAGTGGTTCTCGGCGTCGGCGCGACACGCGGCGGAAGGAGTTCTGCCGCAAGATGACTCGGCAGATGACGTTTGAATCGCTCGAACAGCGACAACTCTTGGCCACGGGACCGGAGCTTGTGACCGTGCTTCCCAACGCGGGCTCCTTCCTCCTCGACGGGGACTTGCGGACGGAGGCTCCCAGCGAGTTGACGCTCCGCTTCAGTCCCGGGCAGGCGATTGACACAAACACGCTGGGCGGGATTGTCATCACCCGTGCGGGAGGCGACGGCGATTTCGAGGGCGGGCGTGTTTACTCCGATTTCGGCACCAACGGCGTGGTGACGGTCGAGTTTGAAGCGTTGCGTCTGGGCGCGGGAGGCAACGGCATCCAGTTCAATTTCAGCAAATCGGACTTGGGTTCCGGCACGCTGCCGACGATCTCGGCCAACTTGGCGACCAAGATCATCAACGTGACGTTGAACTCGAATGCCGCGACGCCGACGACGGCACAAGGCCTGGTGGACGCCGTCAATCACGATGCCAACGCCGCGACGCTGGTGCATGCTTCGATTCGTACGGGCCTCGAGACGGCCGACTTGGGCAGTGCCAATGCGCGGTTTCCGGACGGTGGTTCCTTGCCGCTGACGACGGGCGGGGCGAACGCTGCGTTTGGCGTCACCAACTTCAACGTCGGGGCGACTCCCTTGGAGGTCCTGTTTACGGCGGCCAATGCGGGCGCGGGTGGCAACGGCACGATGGTCGCGTTTCGCAAGGCCGACTTGGGCGCCGCCGCCGGTCCCACGGTCAGCGTCAGCGCGCCGGTCACGAACCCGGCCTCGCCGCCGACGATCACCGTGACCCTGAACACCAACGCCGGCAACCCCACCACCGCTCAGGGGTTGGTAAGCGCGATCAATGCCAATCCCTTGGCCAACGTCCACGTCCGGGCCAGCGTTCCGATCGGCGATCCGAGCACCGACATCAGTGCGCCCCAAGTGGTCAATCCGGTCGTTCTGGGCGGGGCCGACGATCTGGCGGCGCCGGCGGGTTACGTGGCCCGGAACGGGAACAACACGAACGAAGTCATTTATCGCTTTGCCGAACCACTGGCGAACGACGTGTACCGGATCGAAGTCCTGGGCGCCGGTCCGGGCACCGTGTTGCGAAACCAGGCGGGCGACGCGTTCAACGACGGCCTGGATGACCGCCTGACGTTCACGGTCGATCTGGGTCCGCAGGTCACGGCCGTCGTACCTCAACCCGTGTTGCGCAATGCGGTCGTCAGCGTCGGCAGCGTGGCAAACCTTCGCGACGGCGACCGCGTCCTGCTGACGGCGGGCGGGACGCAGATCGTCCTCGAACTGGACGACAACGCGATCAACGACGGCGTCCTGCCGGGGAACGAGGAAATCGCCTACTCGTCCACCGATCCGGCGGCTGACATCGCCTCGCGGATCATGACGGCGATTGCCGGCTCGGGCCTGGACGCAGAGTCTTTTTGGACGGCGGGCAGCAGCCAAGTGACTGTCGCCGGCAAGGCCTATGCTCCGACGGCCCAGTTGTTGACGGCGTTGACGGGCGGGCTGACGCTGGCCGAGGGCGGGTTGACCCAGCGAGCGGACGTGGTGACCGTGTATTTCAATGCGGATCGCCTCGCTTCGTCTGCCGCCGAGGATCCGGCTTACTATCATCTGATCGACACTGCCAGCGGCGAGGTCCGCATTCCGCAGACCGTGACGTACGACGGCTTGCGGCACACGGCCAAACTCCAATTCGCCGCCGACTTGCCTACCGCGACGTATCGCCTGCAGATCGGGACCTCGCCGGAACCGGACGATACGCGGGCCGAAGCCGTCCGCCTGGGCACGCTGTTCGCCAGTACCGGGTACGGCGCGACGGCCTACCTGGGCGACACCGCCGCAGGGCCTGGCGACGTCGACATGATCCGCTTCGAGCTTCCCGCTTTCGCCAACATCACGGTAACGGCCTTGCCGGTGGCCTCGTTAAACACCTCGATCCGTCTGCTGGACGCAGGCGGTGTTCCGGTGGCGCCCACGAGCCTGATCGATCAAGGCGCGGGGCAGCCGGACACTTTGCAGACCACCGCGGCTGTTCCGGCGGGCACCTACTACGTGGAGATGACGAGCTTTGCCCCTTCACCCGGCGGCGCCGGCACCGGCTCGTACCAGTTGAACATTTCCACGACGGCGGTATTGAACCTTGCGAATGACAACAACAGCGCTTACGGCACGGCGACGGACGTGGGCGTGCTGGGGCTGGCGGGAAAGAACATCACCGGTGTGGACATCGCGCCGCAGCCGGTCGATCGGCCCCCGATGCGGGCGGGCGAGGACGAACCGGGGCACCGCAACATCACGGTAGAGAGCCACGGGGCCGGCATCGGGACCACGCCCAGCGCACCGGGTCCGATTCACTTCAGCTATTACAACTTTGCCGACTTCTACGGCTACGATCCGCAAGGCAACCCGCTGAACAATCAGATCACCGAGGGCCAGAAGCAGCTGACGCGGGCCATCTTTGAGACCCTGAGCCACTATGCGGGGATCCAATTCATCGAGCACGCGTATCTGGGCATGCAAATCGTGACGGGGGACATCCGCGCGGTAGCTCCGACGTATCCCGTGACCGCCGTGGGCGGAATTCAGAGCGGCAACACGATCATTATGAACGCGCTGATGCACGCTGACGACGACGACTGGATGGGCGGCTGGATGAGTACCGCCCTGCACGAAATCGGTCATGGCGTCGGCTTGGGCCACGATTACGATTTGGCGGCCATCATGGGCGGCGGCAATTCGGCGGAAACGTCGTGGAGCGACTACGACATGGATCATCTCCGCCGCCTCCATCCGCCCTACTCGACGGACATCGACCTGTACAAGTTCAACGTGACGGCGCCGGGGTACTTCACGGCCGACGTGACGGCGGAACGCCTGACGGCGGACGCCAGCCGATTGGACGCGGCGCTGACCCTGTTCCGCGACCCCTACGCGACCGTGACTTCGGACTTTGGCAGCAGCGGCGCAGCCCGCTTGCGGTTTACCGCCGCCAATCCGGGCGTGTTCGGCAACGATGTCCGCGTGTTCGTCCAGAAGGCCGACTTTGGCGGAGCGGGCCTGCCCACGGTGTCCGTCACCGGGCACACCATCACGCTGACGTTGAACACGAATCCTGGCAACCGCAGCCGGGCTCAGGACGTCATCGCCGCCATCACGGGCAGCACGGCCGCCAGCCGGCTGGTGACGGTATCGCAGTTGTCGGGAGCGGGCACCGCCGACATCACCGGGATTCTGGCGGGAACGACGCTGGCCCTGAGCGGAGGCAACCGCGAGACGATCGCCCAGAACGACGACTACAACGGCGACGACCCGTTCCTGGGCATCGAGTTGCAACCGGGCACGTACTACCTGGGCGTGACGGCCAAGGGGAACACGAGCTACGACCCGACGGTGTCCGACACGGGGTACGGCGGTCAGTCGGACGGAGCGTACGAATTGAAGCTGGCGTTCGAAACCGCGCCGGGATCGTCGCTAGTGGACCTCGACAACCCCGACCAGGACGCCACGGCGCTGGACGGCGACGCCGACCGCGTGGCAGGCGGAGCGTTTAACTTCTGGTTCGAGACCGGCAACACGATCTTTGTGGACAAGGCCTCGGCCACGGCGCCGACGCTCCAGGACGGATCGCTGGCCAGGCCGTTCAACACGATCGCCGCGGCAGTGCAGAAGGCGGCGTCCCGGATCGTCGTGCCCGTCGAAGGGGCGGACGGCTTGACCGACGGCGACTACTTTACCGTCAGTGACGGTTTCCATCCCACGCGATTCTTCGAGTTCGACATCGGGGGCGACGGCGTGGTGGGCACCAACAAGGCCATCGTCATCGCGGCGGGGGATTCGGCCGCTGATGTGGCGGCGGCCATCGCCGCCGCGATCAACGCGGAAGGTCCCGGCGGCACGGGAGCCCTGCAAACCACGGCCGTGGCGACCGGGGACTACGTGGACCTGAGCGGCGCCGACACGCTGGACGTCAGCGAGTCGCTGGGCCTGCTGCGGGCGCAGAGCTTGCTACGGATCGCCGGCAACGGCGGCGCCGACCGCAACCTGAACACGCTGAACGACGCGCTGCCGTACTTGATCGGCGTGGACAACGTAGACAACACGCTGGCCGACGGCCGCAACCTGGACGTGCCACAGGGCGTGACCCTGATGATCGATGCCGGGGCGGTGTTGAAACTGCAGAGCGCCAACATCGACGCCGGAACGCCTGTGTTGGGCGCCAATCGCCAGAACGGCTCCGTCCAGTTGCTGGGCACGCCCGGCACGCGCGTCTATCTGACCTCGTTCCGCAACGACGCCATGGGCGGCGACACCGACGGGGTGTCGACGGGCGCGGATCCTGGCAACTGGGGCGGCGTGGTGCTCCGCCACGATTCCGACATGAACCTGGGCGGCACGCCGGACCTTGGTTTGGACGTCTATCTGAACACCGTGTTCCAGGCCGACTTGAGCTTCGGCGGCGGGCAGGTCGACGTGAACGGCGTCCTGGACGTGTACGATCCGGTCCACGTCGTCAGCCAGCGTCCGACGGTCGCCTACTCGCGGATCACCAAAAGCGCCGGCGCCGCCATCTCGGCCGACCCGGACAGCTTCGACGATTCGCGCGGCCGGTCGGGCCCGGACATCCACGGCAACCTGGTCACGGACAATTCGCTCAACGCGCTGTTCGTCCGCATCAAGACGTCGTTCGGCACGCCGATCGACAAGCTCAGCGTGAACGCCCGCTTCGACGAGCAGGACATCACGTACGTCATCGCCGAGAACCTGCAGCTGGTGGGCAACGCGGGCGGGATACTGATCAACAACGAAGTCCAGGAACTCAAGGCACTCGGCAACCCGACCGGCGGCAAGTTCACCATCAACGGCACGCCCGTGGATTGGAATGCCGACGCAGCGGCCATCAAGATGGCGTTGGAAGGCCTGGGTTCGTTTGGCCCTGGTGCCGTGCGGGTGACCGGCGGGCCGCTGCCGCAAGCGGCCGTGGTGATCGAATACGTCAATCAGGCCGGCAGCGCGGATCGGCCGGATTTGGTCATCGGCAGCGATCCCACGGATCCCTTGGTCGGCGGTGCCGTGGTGACCAGCACCGTGGCCGAGGGCGGGCGCAAAACGGCTCGGCCCGGCGGACGATTGCTGGTGGATCCGGGGGTGGTCGTCAAGTTGAGCGGGGCGCGGATCGAGGCGGAACGCGGCTCGGCCGTGTTGATCGCCGAGGGCACGGCGGAAAAGCCGGTGATCTTCACGTCCTTGAAGGACGACCGCTACAGCGGCGCCGGCGGCACGTTCGATACGGCCAGCGACGGATTCGGCACGATCGCCACGAACACTCCCGCAGAGGGCAATTGGGGCGGTCTGCTGTTCAACCTGAACACCCGCGGCAGCATCGACCATGCTTACCTCGCCTATGCCGGCGGCCAGACGCCGGTGGAGGGCGGCACGGGCAGCTTCAATGCCATCGAGGTCCACGAAGCCACGCTGCGCGTGGCCAACACCACGTTCGAGAGCAACGCCAACGGAGCCAGTATCACCGGCACGCGGTCGGGCCGCGAAACCAACGATGCGGCGGTGATCTTCGTCCGCGGGGCCCAGCCGGTGATTGTCAACAACGTGTTCCACAACAACGCCGGGGCGGTGATCAGCATCGACGCCAACGCCCTGAAGGCGGTCAGCGTCACGGATCCGGGCCGGGCCACGGGCGAGGTCGGCTCCTTCGTCCAGTTTGCCAACAACCAGGGTCCGCTGGTCGGCTTGAACCGCATGGCGAACGATTCCAACCTGGGCGCCATTCTGGGCATGAAAGTCCGTCCGGGGCCGCTGGACACGGCGACCGTCTGGGACGACACGGACATCGTCCACGTGTTGGCTTCCGGCCAGATCACGGACGACAAGTTCCATTCGGTGGGCGGGCTTCGCTTGCAGAGCGCCCCCGACGCCAGCCTGGTCGTCAAGCTCGGCACCGGGGCCGGTTTCCGGATTGGGACGTCCAGCAGCGATCTGCTGGAAGTCGCCGACCGCATCGGCGGCAGCATGCAGATTGCCGGCGCGCCGGGCTTCCCGGTGGTGCTGACGTCCCTGCGCGACGATTCGGTGGGCGCCAGCCTGGACCCCGCCGGTTTCCCGCAGACCGACACCAACGGAGACGGCGGCGCCACGTCGCCCGCCGCGGGCGACTGGAACGAGATCCTGTTCGACAAGTACGCCAACGACACGAACGTGGTCGTGGTGAACGAGATCGAAAAACCGTTGACGGGCGGGATCGACCTCAACGGCACGCCGGCCCTGGCCCAGACGCTGGGCGACCTGGCGCCGAACTTGAAGAGCGCCAACGAGAACCGCCGCGGCGGCTTCCAGGTTCATGGTTACGTCAGCTTGGACGCGCCCAGCGACGTGGACGTGTACAGCTTTACCGCCGACGCCGGCACCGAAGTCTGGTTGGACCTGGACAAAATCAACCCCGCCCTGGACACGGTGTTGGAACTGGTCAGCTCCACCGGCGTCGTGCTGGCCCGCTCGCAGGACAACACCACGCTGACCTCCGGGGCCGTGACCGCCCTGGAGTTGACCAAGGCCCCGTACCTGGGCGGCGACTTCTATGCCACGACGATCAACGACGCCGGGATGCGGTTGGCCCTGCCGGGGACGGCAGGCAGCACCAATACCTATTTCGTCCGCGTCCGCAGCAACCCGGCCGTCAACAACCTGACGGACCTGAAAGGCGGCTTGACCAGCGGCCAGTACCAGTTGCAGGTCCGCCTGCAGCAACGCGACCAGCAGCCGGGCGTGGCGGTCCGCTTTGCGGACGTCCGCTACGCCACCAACGGCGTCCATGTCAAGGGACTTCCGTATCACAGCCCGCTGACCGGCGAGGGCGCCGAGTCGCCGGGGGACAACCAGAGCCGGGGCGCCGCCAACCCGCTGGGCAACGCATTGGCCTCGGACCGCGGCAGCGTTAGCTTCGGGGGGGCTCTGAGCGCGGCCAGCGATATCGACTTCTACCGCTTCTCGCTAAACTACCAGCAGATCCAGAGCATTCCGGGGGTCAACAACGGCGGCAAGTCCTGGGCCACGGTCATCGACCTGGACTGGGCCGACGGCTTGACGCGGCCCGACACGACGATCGCGCTGTTCGACTCCGCCGGCCGCCTGATCTACGTCGGGCGGGCTTCGAACGTGCAAGACGATCAGCCCGCACCGGGGCAGGGCCAGGACGTCGACGACCTGACGCGCGGCAGCGTGACTCCCAAGGACCCCTTCATCGGCACGGCTCACTTGCCGGCGACCGGGGCGACCTATTACCTGGCGGTCGTGAACAACCAGCAGTTGCCGACCGCGTTGAACGCCCAGTTCCTCTCCAGTTCCGCGTACACCGACGTCCGGCTGGAGCCGGTCAATTCGCTCAAGAGGATTGCCGAGGACCACATCGGCTTCGTCGGGTATAACTCAAACAACACGCCCATCACCGAGGTGGACGGCCTGGCGGGCGCGTTCTACGGCCCGGTGTCGCTGACGCCCGATCCCAACACGCCGCTGGTCGATACCACCAGCGCCGCCGCCCTGGCCACGCACGTGGATTCGCTGGCGTTCGAGGACGTCGTGCTGTTCAACACTCGGACCAATGGGCTGTATACCAACAATCCGCACAATGGCGCGTTGGCCACCACGATCGACAGCAACCTGGGCATTAACAGCCGTCCCCTCCACTACGTGCAAGATATCGTGATGCGGTCGGACGGCGTGCTGTACGGCTATCAGCGCATCGATACCTACAATACCACCTCCGGCCCCACGTACAACAACACCAACAACAACACGGCCGGCCGTCTGTTCATCTTCGACACCGGCACGGGGGCGATGACCACCGTCGGAAGCGACAGCATCCCGTCCAACACCGTCGCGGGTTATGGACCGGGTTCGCGCGAGTTCGAAGAAGTGACGAACACCGACGACGTCGATGCCCTGACCTTCCAACGTACCGGCGTCAACGACGCCCGGACCGCACCAACCTACAACTTGTATTACTCCGTGCGCGAGAACGGTCGTTCCAGCACCGGAACGACGACCTACAACTCGAAACTGTATCGGGCCAATCCCAGCACGGGCAGTGCGGTCTACAATTCCACCTACGGCTACGGGTGGAAGGGCGACATCCAACTGTCCGGAACCAATCCTGCCACCGCCTCGCAAGGCGTGAGCGACGGCACGAATACGGGCTACTTGAGGTTCGAAACCCGCGCTCAGGGAACGCAGGCCGAACACGTTTCGCTGCAGCTCGTGAGAGCCCCTTCCAACGACAATAGCACCAAGTTCGTCACCGTCACCGGCCTTCCCGCGGGTCCGGCGGTGGTTCGCGTTCAGATTTCGTGGGACTACTCAAACGGCAGGTCCACGGCCAGCATTGCGAGCGTCGCCAACGCCATCAACACGAGCACGACCGCGCAGCAATACATGACGGCATCGACCACCGGGACCAGCAGTCTCGTGATTGGCGAGACCACGCTTGACGCCACCGGCAGCGACGACGACGTTAATGGCCGGGTTCAAGGCAACGTGACGGGCTTGGCGTTCGCGAATTTCACGGACACGGGCTCGACCGTGTATGGCGTAACCAGCGGCGAAGGGACTGCCGGGTTCGGCAGCCAACTGCTTGCCATCAATACGGGCAACGGCAACGCCACCATCAGCCGAGACTTTACGACGGAGGGCATCGGCACCGCCGCAAACAACGGCTTCCAGGGCTTGGCCTTGGGCCCGCAAAACGTGCCGATCGTGGTGGCGACGCTGGCCAGCGCCATGACGAAGGACCAGACGACGATCACGCTCACGGCGGTGGGTGTCGACATGGTGCCGACCACGGCCTTCGATCTGTTGGTGGACCAGGAGTTGATGCGCGTCAGCGCGGGGTCCGGCGCCACGCGAAACGTGACGCGCACGCAAACCGTCGCGGCGGCGCATGCCGCGGGCGCGACGGCGAGCGTTCCCGGCTATTTCAAGAACACGCTGTTCGCCTCGACGCAAGACGGTCGCCTGGTGGCCATGGACCCGGCGAATCCGACGCGAAACGTGATTGCCTTCGACACCGACGGCGACCGGATTCCCGACAGCCACATTTCGACGGCCAGCAGCAGCCTTAACCAGACCCGCGGCGTGGCCTTCTCGCCGCTGGACGTCAACCTCTGGCACCCGACCTTCCGCCGGGGTGACGGATACTTTGACACCGTTTCGGAAGGGGATGCAGGACACGGCATCAACCCTGCGCCTGACGATACCCGCACCCCCAACCGTTTCTGGCAGCAAGTGCCCGATGGCCAAGGAAACACGCGACAGCAAGTCGAGTCGTGGGGCGGACAAAGTCTGTACTTCGGGTTGGAGCGGTATCAGCACGTCAACTACGGACAACCGCTGGTCAACGGTCGAACGGCGTATGCAAACTACCAAGCCAGCAATACGCAGTTGGGCGTCTTGGACAACTGGTGGCAGTTCGACTTGACCTCCAACGCGGACATCCAGAACAACTTCAACTTGCCCGGCGGGGCGTTTGGCCGCATGGTCACCAACTCGATCGACCTGTCGGCCTACGATGCCGAAGACAAGCCGACGTTCTATTTCAATTACTTCCTGCAAGACGGTTCCCCGTCGAATGGCGCAGGCACGACGGATTCTCCGCCGCTGATGTTCGACAGCGCGCGGGTGTTCGTCTCTGCCGACGGCGGAACGACGTGGACCCTGGTGGCCACGAACAACACCCGGCTGACCACCCCGACCGTGCCCGCCGAACTGCCCATCTTCCTGGCGGATGATTCCACGTACAACGGTTCGCCGGTCCAGCAGCTGTACAACACGGCGTCCTGGCGGCAGGCCCGCATCGATATGTCGCAATGGGCGGGGGAACCCAATGTCCAATTCCGCTTCGACTTCTCGACGGCGGGCAAGATCGGCGAGGCGATCGATCCGGACGCCGCCACGCTGCCCGGCGAGTGGGCCGGCAAGTTTTCGGCGGAGGTCGGCGACACGGGCGGAACGGGGGAAGCCTCCTGGTCCGCGCGCCGCGGGCAGAACAACGCTTTTGAAGGTTTCTACGTAGACGACTTGATCGTGGGCTTTGCCGAACGGGGCGAGATGGTCACCGCGGCGCCCGCGGACGTGTCCGGCTTCGACAATCTGTACTCGAGTTTTGCCGGCAGCCGGGCCAACATCACTAATTTGGGCCCCCTCAACACGCCCTCCATCATCACCAGCGGGTCGTACCAGGTCGAAGTCCGCCGCGGCACCGAATACGCCGAACCGCTCACGCCCACGGACCCGCCGATGCACATCTACCAGACGTTGAACACCAACCACCGTCTGCTGAACAACCAGCCGACCAACCTGCCGCCCGTCGTGGCGAACTTCGACGATCCGGACGAGTACGATCCGTTCAACATGAACTTGTTCGTTACAGGCGCCGGCAGCATCGAGCCGTGGGACTATGACGACGAGGAGTACGTCACGCCGTCCCGGAGTTACAAGTCCGGCACGATCACCAGCACCCAGGTGGGCGAGTACTCCAGCCTGAAAATCAACCAGTTGGAAACCAGCGACGGCACGGTTACCTTCTGGGCACTGGTGGACGCGGCGGAGAATCCCGCGTTCCGCGCGTTCCGGCAGAATCCGAGTTTCCCCGAAATCCTGAATTGGATTGATATATCGGGCACTCCCTACGAGGCCAAGCCAGACCTGCACAACCGGTTAGAGTTCCTCATCGACGGCGACCCCCAACTGATCACAACTCAGACCTATGCAGGATACACCGTTGAGGTGAACTTCATTCCCGGCCAGAGTTCGTTGGCGCCGCAGTGGATTCCGCTGTCGTTCCCGATTTCGGCGGGCCTGCATGACTTCGAGTGGCGGTACACCCGCGGCCACGACACCGACTTGGGCACCAACGCGGCGTACATCGACGTGTTGGTGATTCCTCAGCCGGCCAACATTTGGCGGCTGGGCGACCAGAACGTGCCCCGCGAGCAGGGCATGGTCGTGATCGAGGGGAATTTTGTCCGGGACGTGTCGGGCACGGGGATTATCGTCGAAGCCGGGGCGCGCGACGGCAGCAACAGTTTCCCCTACGTCGGCCCGGTGCGGAAGACGCCGGTGCTGAACCAGGACCGGTTGGTGACCAGCGCCTTGGTGGTCAACAACGTGGTCTCTGATTTCGGGACTGCGGGAATCCGCATCAGCGGCGACACCGGCACCACGCCGGAGGCTGGCGTGCCGATGGCCAAGGTGGTCAACAACACGGTGTACGGCAGGGCGACGCCGGCGGGCATCGGCATCCAGATCAGCAACGCCGCCAGCCCCACGCTGGTCAACAACATCGTGGCCAATACGGCGACGGGGATCGACACGACGCTGAACGGCTCCCTCGGTTCGCCGCCTGACATCACGACCACGCTGTTCCAGCGCAATAACGCCAACGGCACCACGGGCACCAGTCCGATTTTTGCGCCCGTGGGCGCGCCGCTGTTCGTCAATCCGGCGGTGGGCAACTTCTATCTGGCGGCCAGTTCGCCCGGCAACCCCAACCAGGCCATCGACAGCTCGCTGAACACGCGGGTGGCCCGGCTGGAGTACACCCAGGTCACCAATCCGCTGGGCATTCCCCAGCAGGACATGTTCGCGCCGACCATCGACCGCTTCGGCCAGTTGCGCGTCGACGATCCCGGCACGCCGAACGCCACGGGCTTGGGCTCGAACATCTACATCGACCGCGGGGCCGTCGAACGCGCCGACTTCCAAGGCCCGACGGCGCGGATGGTCAACCCGTTGGACAACGATACGGCCGGCGTCGATCTGGACGCGGCGGTCACGTACATGCACATCGACCCGGCGCCCGGTTCGGCACCCTGGACGCAGTTCATCCTGGAGATCATGGACGGCGGGATCGGCGTGGACGACACCTGGGCGGGCAACACGCTCCGCTATGTCCTGGCCCGCGACGGCGTGCCGCTGATCGACGGCCGCGACTACTTCTTCGCCTACAACGCGAACACGAATCAGGCGATCTTCACGTCCGCTTCGACGTTCCCCTTGGACAGTCTGTACACGATCACGATCGACAACACGGCGACCGGCATCCGCGATCTGGCGGGCAATATTCTGGCCCCCAATCGGACCACCGGGGGAACGGCGTTCACCATCCTCCTGGGCGGGCACAACCAGGACTACGGCGATGCGCCCGACAGCTACGGAACGACCAAGGCCAACGACGGGGCCCGGCACGTAATCTTCCCCAGCATTCCCCTGTGGCTGGGCGCCGGCGTGGACGCGGACCCGGACGGCCGCCCCACCAGCGACGCGACCGGGGACGACGCCGACTACTACGCCCTGCCGGGGACGTCCGGGATGCTGGTCGACCCGCACCCGCCGCTGGTGATTCAGACGCCGGCGGCGGTCGGACTGACCGACGGGGATACGCTGACGATCCAGGACAACCTGGGCACTTCGGTCACGCTGACCTTCGAGCAGAACGGCACTCCCGGCGGGTTGAATGAGATCGACTACTACGACGGCGACACGGCCGAGACCGTCGGCGACCGCATCGTGCGGGGCATTGCCAACGCCACCGGCCTGGTCGGCGTGACCGCCGTCAACCTGAACGGCGGCGCCGTGCAGATCAACGGCGCGCAGAGCGTCACGCTCCCCAGCGGCTTGAGCTACAGCAATCGCCTGCCGGCGGCGCTCCGGCTGCCGATGGACGATTACGCCGCCAACTACAACGCGGGGGCCGGCATCGACGGTTTGACCTTTACCGTCGCGGACGGCGTCAACGCGCCGGTGACGTTCGAGTTCGACAACAACCTGCTCACGCTCAGCGGCACCACGGTGATCGCGTTCGACGCCGGCGATTCGAACGACGTGCTGGTCCGCAAGATGGTCACGGTGATCGAGGACGCCTTGTCCAACTTGACCGTGACCTGGTCCGTCACGGGGGGAGGCGACTATCAGGTGGATCTGTCGTCGGCGCCGCTGGCCGGGACGACGACGGGGCGCGACGACGAGGACGGCGTGGTGTTCAACGGCGCGTTCCACACCGGCGTGGGCAACGCGACGCCGGTGACCGTCACCGCTTCGGGAACGGGTTACCTGGACGCCTGGGTGGACTTTAACCACGACGACGTGTTCGGCGACGGCGAGAAAATCATCGACAGCCAACTGCTGACCGCCGGTCCGAACGTGTTTCAGGTCACCACGCCCATCAACGCAGCGTTGGGGACGACGCCGGCCCGGTTCCGCTTGAGCACGACCGGCGGGCTGGAGCCTACCGGGCTCGCGATCGGCGGCGAAGTCGAAGACTATACGATCGAGATCGTCAGCCTGGAGCCGCCGGTGGCGGTGCCGGAGTCGTACGAGGTGGACGAGGACACAGAACTCGTTTCCAGCGACACGAGCCGACCCAGCGTGCTCAGCAACGACACGCCCGGTTCGGGACCGGTGGTGGAAGCCGTGCTGGTCGATGCGCCCGAGCACGCCGCCTCCTTTACGCTGCACGCCGACGGCACGTTCACGTACACGCCGCAACCCTATTTCTACGGCACGGACTCGTTCAGCTACGCCGCCCGCGATGCGCGGCTGACGTCCAACAACGCCGCCGTCGTGACGATCAACGTGCGGCCCGTGAACAGCGATCCTACGATCGAGCTGACGGACGTGCCTGCCAACCTGGCGGTCGACGAGGACGATCCCGCCGGGGTCGCCGTCACGGGAATCAAAATCGACGACTTGGACGACATCGACGACTTGAACGACATCCTGGTCCAGGTGACGATCACAGCGGGCAACGGGACGTTGAGCCTGCCCGCCCCTGTGATGACGCAGCGGGTGACGTTTGCGACTTACAACGACACCGTGGTCGACGGGACCAACGCGGGCGGAGCGGGCGCGCCGGCGCCGGAGAACGGCGAAGGCGGCAACCGCGACGAGAACTTCGTGCTGAACGGCGCCGGTCTGAGCACTGTCGCGTCGGGGCCCAACGAGGGCAAGCTGGTCCACTCGGCGGGACTGAACGACAGCACCAAGTGGAACCTGACCCAGAGCCCCGGCGGCCTGATGATCCAGCTGCCGGGCGAGTGGACGATCGACGTGATCCAGATCTGGAACTTCAACGCCCAGACCTTCGAGACCTACGGCGCCACCGGATTCGATCTGTACGTGGCGTCCGGCGCCGCGCGGCCGGCGGACAAGGGCGCGATGACGGCGGTCCAGACGGGCGTGGGACTGACGCGGATGGACGCCGGGTATCCGGCCGAGTACCTGGGCGAAACTTATGTGTCGGGCACGTCCAACGTGAACGTGATTCCGGCCGAAGTGGGCGACGCCAACGGCGGCCACGACACGCTGAGCAACGCGGACCCGATCTCCGGCCGCTGGTTGCTGCTGGACAACCTGACCGGGACCGCCGGGCGGGTGGGCCTGTCCGAGATCCGGCTGTACGGCCGGCCGGCCGCAGCGCCGAACATCCTGATCACCGAGGGCGACGGCATCGCCGATCCGACCATGACGTTCCGCGGCACGCTGACCGACGTGACCGCGGCCCTGAACGGTTTGGTCTACCGCAGCGACCCGGACTATAACTCGGGCAGCGGGCAGGACACGATCGAGATCGAGGTCAACGACCTGGGCAACGTCGACAAGGACACGCCGGCGGCGAACCAGAATCCGCAGACGGCGGACGAAAATGTCACCACCCGGCGGATCGTCTGGAAAGAAGTCTCGATCAAGGTCAACCCGAAGAACGACGCGCCGGAGATTGAGCTGGCGTCCACGTCCCTGCGTGTGGATGAAGACGGCGGCGCGCCTCTGGACCCGATCGTGATCTCGGACATCGACGCCGGTACCGATCCCGCTTGGCGAGGGCAGGTGACGCTGACGGTGGGCCAGGGAACCTTGAGTCTGCCGCGGCAAAGCACGACGGAGTGGATCTCTTTGCCGAACGTGAGCGACGCGGCGGTCGACGGCCGAAACGCCAACGGCCTGGGCAGCGTGGCGCCGGACGGCGGCGAGGGCGGCGATCGCGACGAGGCCTTTGCCGTTGACGAGGCAGGGCTGTCGGTGCAACTGGGGCACCTGGCGCATGCCACCGACGACGTCAGCAAGAGCTGGCGACTGGCTCAGCCCAGCGGCGGCTTGATGATCGACCTGGGCGCGGTCTACACGATCGACGTCCTGCAAATCTGGAACTATGCCGTGGCCGGCTTGGAAGACTACGGCCCGGCGACGTTTGACCTGTGGACGTCGTCCGTCGGCAACAGCCTGCCAGCTAGTACGGTCGGGATGACGCGGGTCCTGGACAATCAGTCTTTGAACCGGGCGGCGGACCGGAACGGGAGCGGCTACTACGAGGGCGAGACGTATCTGCTGAGCGGCAACACGTCGGTCCCGGCCCACTTGATCGAATTGGGCGACGAGGACGGCGTCGTGACGGACCTGTCGGCGACGCCGGTGACCGCTCGCTTCCTGTTCTTCGGCGACCTGCAAGGCGCTACGGGCGCCGGCCACGTGGGCTTGTCCGAAGTCCGCTTCTACGGCCGCCGGGTGGGTGCTCCGAACCTGGTGTTCACGGCGGGCGACGGCGTGGGGGACACGACGATGACCTTCTACGGGCCGCTGGACGACTTGAACACGGCCTTGAGCGGCGTGGATTACGCTGTTGCGCCCAACTACAACTCGGGCAATCCGAACGCGGTGCCGTCGAACGTGACGCCGGACTCCTTGGAGATCACGGTCAACGACCTCGGCAGCACGGACGTGCTGACGCCGGGCAATAACACGAATCCGGACTACGGCTTGCCGGCCAGAAAATCGGTGTCGCTGACGGTGCATCCGATCCAGGATTCGCCGACGTTGGACGTGAGCAGTGCCAGCCGGTCGGTCCAGGAAGGCGGGACGGTGACGTTGGGTCCGATCGTGGTTGGGGACATCGACGCGGCCCGCGATCCGGCGTGGCGTGGCGAGGTGACGCTGACGGCCGGGAACGGGACGCTGACGCTCCCGGCGAACATGACGGTACAGCCGGTGACGTTGGGCGGTTTGGGCGATGCGATCATCGACGGGACGCAGGCGGGGAATCCGTCGGTGTCGGTAGCTCCGGACGGCGGCGAGGGCGGCTACCGGGACGAGGACAACCTGCTGAACAACGCGGGCCTGACGCTGGTGGACGTGGACGGCGATCCGGGGACGGCGGCGCAATGGGTGCATTCGGCCGGGGTGAACGATTTCACGAAGTGGAGCGTGAGCGAGTCGTCGGCGGGCGTGTTGATCGACCTGGGCCAGTCGCGGACGCTGGACGTGCTGCAGGTGTGGAACTTCAACGCCGAGGGGTTGGCGAGTTGGGGCGCGGACGAGTTCGACGTGTACGTGTCGACGGCGGCTGCGCGTCCGGCGAGCCTGTCGGATCTGACGCCGGTGCGTGCGGGCTTGACGCTGGAGACGGCACCGGCCGGAGTGGCGGAGTACCTGGGCGAGACGTACCTGTTTGGCGGAGCCGGGACGAACGTGCTCCCGGCGGAACTGGGCGACCAGACGACGGGTCCCACGCCGGTGGCGGAGGAGTTGACGGGCCGCTGGCTGTACCTGGTGCTGCGGGACACGGACGGTTCGGGCCACGTGGGCTTGTCGGAATTGAAGTTCTACGGGCGTCCTGCGGCGGCGGCGGACGTGCATTACGTTTTGGGCGACGGTCTGGCGGACAGCACGCTGACGATCCGCGGCAGTCTGGCGGGTTTGAATGCAGCGTTGGCGGCAGTCCAGTACACGGCCAATCCGGGCTACAACTCGGGCAACCCGAACGCGGGCGCGGTGGTACCGGATCAGGTGCAAGTGATGCTGACGGACAAGGTGGACGGGGTAATCAGCACGCACGTGCCGGTGGACCCGGCGACGGTGGCGGATCAGACTTCGGATGCGTACGCGACGGTGTTGGTGACGGTGGGTCCGAAGAACGAGACGCCGACGGTGGACATCAGCGGGGTGACGGAAACGGACCTGGACGAGGACACGTCGCTGGTGCTGGGCCCGATCGTGGTGGGCGACCCGGATCAGGCGGACGATCCGTTGTGGCAGGGGCAAGTGACGCTGACGGCGGCCAACGGGACGCTGACGTTGCCGGCGGCGTTGACGACGGCGCAGTTGCCGCGAGCCGGAACGGCGGTGGTGACGGGCCAGAACGCGGACGGCAGCGGGAACGTGGCGGCGGAGGCCGGTCGGTCGGCCGAGGCGGCGTTCGACGGTTCGGGTCTGACGCTGGACCCGGTCAGCGGCAGACTGATTCACGGCAGCGACGAGAGCGGTGGGGCGATCGCGTGGAGCGTGGCGCAGGAGACGGGAGGGTACTTGATCGACCTGGGCGCGGCGTACCGGGTGGACTTGCTGCAGATTTGGAATTTCAACGTGGCGGGTTTGGAGAGCTACGGGACGAGCCGTTTCGACCTGTGGGTGGGGGACAGCCTGACCGCGTTGACGCGGGTTTTGGACAACGAACCGCTGGCGCGGGCGGCGGCGGGAGACGCGAACTACCAGGGACAGACGTTCCTGTTCAGCGGAGCGACGAATGCGCTGATTCCGCCGGAACTGGGCGACGAGAGCGGCGGGGTGACGAACCGCGCGGGGACGGCGTTGCAAGGCCGGTACCTGTTTGTGGGCGACCTGCAGGGGACGGCGGGCAGCGGTCACGTGGGGTTGTCGGAAATCCGGCTGTACGGGCGCGATCCGGCGGAGGAGCAGTTGGTGTTCGTCGCGGGCGACGGCCAGGACGATTCGACGATCCGGATCCGGGGCAACATGACGGCCTTGAACGCCGCCCTGGCCCAGATCACGTACACGCCGAATCCGGACTACAATTCGGGCAATCCGAACGCGGTGCCGCCGAACGTGACGCCGGACGAGGTGGTGATCGAGATCAACGATTTGGGCAACAGCGACGTCGCCACGCCGCCGGGGAACACGAATCCGGCGGATCCGCGGGCGTTGTGGGTGCGCGAGACGGTGTCGCTGACGGTGCATCCGATCCAGGATTCGCCGACGTTGGACGTCAGCGGCGTGACGTCGGTCACGGCCGTGGAAGACACCGATCTGCGTCTGCAAGGCATCGTGTTGCGCGACGTGGACGCGGGCTACGATCCGGCTTGGCGGGGAACCTTGACGGTGTCGGTGGAGCACGGCACGCTGCGGCCGCCGGCCGGAGTGAACATGGAGCAGGTGACAGGCATTACGGCAACGTCCACGCAACTGGACGGCAGCCGGACCACCGCGCCGTCGGAGGAACGGCCGGCAGCGAACGCGACGGACGGCAACGGGCTGTCCCAGGAGGACATCGGCGGCGGCGTTTTGAAGACGGTGCATAGCTCCGATCCCGTCCAAGACCTGGGTTGGGTCCTGGCACAGGAGAGCGGAGGTCTGCTGTTGGACCTGGGGGCCGTCTACGCGGTGGACGTGCTGCAGATTTGGAACTTTAACGAGAACTTGCTGGAGGACTACGGGCCGCGCTCGTTCGATCTGTGGATTTCGGCAGGACAGACGGCGCCGGACAGCACGGCCGACATGACGCAGTTGCTGGACGACGAGTTGCTCGAGCGGGCGACGGTTGGGGATGCCACCTATCAGGGCCAGACTTATCTGTTCAGCGGCACGACAGTCGCGCCGGACGCGTTGGGCGACGAGGACAGCCCGCGGGACCTCAGCGGGACCCTGGTCCGCGCACGGTACTTGCTGCTGACCGATTTGCGCGGCGCAACGGGTTCCGGCCACGTCGGCTTGGGCGAAGTCCAAGTCTACGGCCGCCAGGAGCAGGATTCGCTGACGATGACCGGGTCGTTCGCCGACTTGAATGCCTGGATCAACGGCACGGTGTACCACGGGGATCGCGACTATAACAACGTGAACTTCCCGACTCAACCCGAGACGGTTCATCTCCACCTGGATGACCTAGTCAGCACACACGCGCCGAAGTATTCCGTCGAACCGTCGGAACCGACCGCCGAGGCGGCGTTTTCGATCGTGGTCGAGCCCTTGTCGCCGTTCGACCCGGCCCAGGATCCGCCGACGATTCCGACGGTGCCCGGACCGCAGACGATCGTGGAGGACGAGGAGAAGCTGATCGACCAGATCGAGGTCTTTGACGTCGATGCCCGCAGCTCGCTGTCCGGCGGAGCCATCTACGATCCGAATTGGATCGGCGAAGTGAAGCTGTCCGTGGAACACGGGACGTTGCGGCTGAGCCAGGGTCCGGTGAACGTGATTCCGGCCGGCTATCTGCAGGTCGAGGCGCGCCAGGTCAGCGGCGGCACCGTGAATCCCCAATACGAGAACGACTATCGCCAGCCGATCAATGCCGTCAACGGCAGCGGCTTGCGGACGGTTCCCGATGGCCAGCCGGAGGCCGGGAAGCTGTACCACGACGCGACAGAATCCATCCTGGAGCCCTCCGGCTGGAGCTTGGCGCAGCAAGACGGCGCCCTGCTGATCGACCTGGGGGCCGTGTACGTCATCGAGGGCCTGCAGATTTGGAACTTCAACCTTTCGGGCCTGGAATCCTACGGGCCGGAGAGTTTCGATTTGTATGTCTCGGCACTTGGGTCCGCGATGCCGGCCAGTGCGGCGGCGATGACTCAGGTGCTGGACGACCAGCCGCTGGCCCGTGCCGTCACAGGCACGCCCTACTATCTGGGTGAGACGTACTTGTTCGACGGCGCCGAGGTCCAGACGACTTGGAACTGGGGCGACCAGACCGACGGGCCCACGGCGATCGCTTCCGGAACGCCGCTGGTGGCCCGGTATCTGCTGCTGAGCGATCTTCGCGGGGCTGACGGCGTGTCCCACGTGGGCTTGTCGGAAGTCCAGATCGCGGGCCGGCAGGTCGGCGCGGGGGCGGCGGAGTTGGTGTTCACCGAGGGCGACGGCGTCGGCGATCGAACGGTCAGCTTCCGCGGCCGCCTGGACGACCTGAACGCCGTCCTGGCCGAGGTCTACTACCTGCCCGATCTGCACTACAACTCCGGGACTGCCGGCAACGTAGTGCCGGACGTTCTGACAATTACCATCGACGATTTGGGCAACACGGACAGCGGCGGCGCGGGGATTCCCCGCCAGGCCCAGGCCACGGTGGACCTGGTGGTCAGCCCGGCGCAGGATCGTCCCGAAATCGACGTCGACGGGGCCACGGGGGCGGCGGTCGACGAAGAGGGCTCCGTGACGCTAGGTCCGATCGTCATCTCGGACGTGGACCACGAACTGGACGGCTCGATCCTGGACCCGGATTGGACGGGCCAGGTGACGCTGCAGGTGGCCAACGGCACGATCGACCTGCCGGAAAGCGCGCGGCACCACTGGATCCCGCTGCAAACGGGCGACGCCTTTGTGAACGGCACCAACGCGGAAGGCACGGCCAGCCTGGTGCCGGAAGGCGGCGAAGGCGGCACGCGGGACGAAGACCACGTCGTGAGCCAGGCGGGGCTGTCGGCGAATGAGGCGGGACAACTGATTCATTCCAACGCCTTGAACGATTTCACCAAGTGGAGCATCGCCCGCCAGTTCGGCGGCTTGATGATCGACCTGGGCCAGGTGTACGTCATCGACGTGATGCAGATTTGGAACTTCAACGCGGCCGGCAGTTACGACTACGGCGCGACAAGTTTTGACCTCTGGACCTCGTCCGACGCCGTCATGCCGGTGGGCACGGCGGGCATGACGCCGGTGACCGCGGCGGTTTCCCTGAACCGGGCCTCCGCGGCGGCCGATGCGGACGGCTACCTGGGCGAAACGTATCTTTGGAGCCAGGCCACGCCCGAGGTCGTCCCGTCCGAGTTGGGCGACGAGGACGGACTGGTCCAGGACTTCAGCGGACATCGGGTGGAAGGCCGCTTCCTGTTCCTGGGCAACCTGGCGGGGACCGACCGGGCCGGCGGGCACGTCGGGCTGTCGGAAATCCGGCTGTACGGCCGGCCTGTCACGGCGCCCCAGTTGGTCTTCAACTCCGGAGACGGCGTGGACGACGCCACGGTCACGATCACCGGCCGGCTGGCGGATCTGAACGCAGCCCTGGACGGCATCGTGTACCGGCCGAATCCCAACTACAACTCCGGCAACCCGGCCACCGAGAACGTCTTGCCGGACTCCATCGTGGTCACCGTCAGCGACCTGGGCCACACCGGCGGGGCCGAGATGACCGGGGAAGCGACGGTCGGGATCACGGTCAATCCAAAACAGGACCGCCCGCAGTTTCCCGTGGTTCCTGAGATTCCGAACACGGATGTCGTGGAGGACGTGGCGTACCAGTTGCCGCAGATTGGCATCTTCGATGTCGATGTGCGGCAGGACGTGGTCGATCCGCAGGTGAGTTGGACGCCGGCCGTGCGCGAACTTGATCCGGCCTGGCGGGGCGAAGTCACGCTGTCCGTCGATCACGGCACGCTGTGGCTGGCGGACGGACTGACCACGCAGGCGCTGCCGTTGCCGGGCGACGCGGTCACGCTGAGCGCCGAAGGCCGGCAGGCCGACGGCGGCGTCCTGGATGCGGGCGTGGAAGAACGGGCGGCGGTCGGCGCGATCGACCAAGACGGCTTGACGACCGTCAACGTGGACGGCGTGGACAAGCTGATTCACGGGACCGGCAACGCCGACGGCTGGAGCCTGAGCCAGGTCAGCGGCGGGCTGCTGATCGACCTGGGAGCCGAGTACAAGATCGACGTGCTGCAGATCTGGAACTTCCTCGGCCAGGGACCGGACGGCGAGGATCTGACCGGCTACGGGCCGCAGTCGTTCGACCTGTGGACTGCGTCCGGAACGGTCGCTCCGGCCGATGTCTCGGAAATGACGCTGGTCCAAGCGGACGTGCCGCTGGCCCGGGCTGTCTATGACGATCCCGATTACTTCGGCGAGACCTACCGCTTCAGCGGCGCGACGGCGGAAGTGATACCCGAGGAGTTGGCCGACGAGGACGGCGAGGCGACGGACTTGTCCTTCCTGGCGGTGCAGGGGCGCTATCTGTTCCTGGCCAATCTCCAGGGCGAACCGGCCCTGGATCGCGTGGGTCTGTCCGCGGTGCGCGTGTACGGGCGCCCGGTAACCGCTCCGGACCTGGTCTTCACGCAAGGCAGCGGGCGTGGCGGCGAGCGCACCGTCAGTTTCCAGGGCTCCTTGGACGAACTGAACGGCGTCCTGAACGGCAACGTCTGGTACCAGAGCGACGAACACTACAACTCCGGCGATCCGGACAACGACCCGGACAATCCCGAGGCCGGCAATCCGGTCCCCGGCGCGCTCGTGCCGGACGTGCTGACCGTCAAAGTGCGGGATTTGGGCAACACGGACATCGACCCGGCCGCGGGCGAAGAAATGAAGGAAATCCAGATCGACCTTCGCGTCAATCCGAAGCAGGACGCGCCGGAGATCGTGTTCCAGCCTGCGGTTCCCACCATCCAGGAAGATGCGGGACCGCTCAGTCTGCCGTTCATCGTGTTCGACGTTGACGCGCGCAGCGACCTGGTGCCTGGTCCGGCCACGCTCACGTTTGATCCGGATTGGCAGGGCCAGGTCACGCTGTCCGTCCAACACGGCACATTGACGCTGCCGTCGACAACGCTCGCCCATCTCGCGTTCTTGGACGGCGACGGCGTGGCCGACCGGGCGATGACCTTCGTCGGCTCGCTGGACGACCTGAACGCGGCGTTGGCAGGCCTGCAGTACAAAGTGGATGCCAACTTCAATTCGAACATCGGGTCCGAACTGCTGCAGGTCGAGATCAGCGACTTGGTCCACACCGAAAACGTGGATCCTGCGGAGGGAGCGAAAACAGACCTGGTGGAACTGCCGATCGTGGTCCTTCCCGTCAACGATTCGCCGGTGCTGACCGTCCCGCTGGTTCAGCCCCTGATGGGAACCGAAGACACGTCTCTGCCGGTGCCGGGAATCACCGTGGCCGACGTGGACGCGGCGGAAGGAACCGGGGAACTCCGTTTGACTGCCAGCGTGCTCAACGGCACGCTGACGGTCACCGCAGCGGGCGCTATCGACATTCAGGGCAACGGCAGCACTGGGCTGATCCTGACCGGCACGCAAACGGACATTACGGACACCTTGGCCAGCCTGACCTACCTGGGCAAGGAAGACTTCAGCGGCGCCGACGCCTTGGTGTTGTCGGTCAACGACCAGGGCAATGCCGGCGGTCCCGGCGTGGACGTTCCCGGCACGGTGTTCCTGACCATCACGCCCGTGAACGACGAACCGACGCTGGATTTGCCGGGTTACATGGACGGCGTGGTCGTGGACGTGTACGAAGACACCAACCTGGCTTTGCCGGACATCGTGGTCGGCGACGACAAGGACGGCAAGTACTCGCCCGTGACGCTCAGGGTGACCTTCACCGCGTTGCACGGCACGATCAACGTGAATACGAACGTCACCGGCGGCGTGGGCCTGAGCGGAGTGCAAAACAACGGCACCAGTTCCGTCTCACTGACCGGAACGCCGGCCGTGATCAACGCGACCCTGGCGCACGCCACGGGCATCGTGTATCGCGGCTTGCTGAACTACAACAACTGGAGCACGGACGGCGACGCGGACCCGAACGAAGAACTGGTCGTGGCCGTCAACGATTTGGGCAACGTGGGCGCCGGCGGGTGGATGGAGAAGCGGGAAACGGTCACGATCTCGGTCGTGCCCGTGAACGATGCGCCGTCGATCACGTCGCCGGGTCCGCAGACGCTGGACGAAAATGACACCGCCTTCTACATGCCGTTGCTCGTTGCGGACGTGGACGCCCACGAGAACCCGCAACCCGACGCGGCCCATGCCGTCACGCTGGTTCTGAAACTGACCGACGCCGACGGCAATCTGTTGACCACCGCCGGGACCCTCACCGTGCGCGAGGACGTGACCACCGGACTGAACTCCGCCAACGGCACCTTTGCGGGCAACGGCACCGCGCAGGTCACGCTGACCGGTTTGCCGGCTGACATCACCGAGACGCTGCTGGACGCCACCGGTTTGCACTACTTGCCGGCGGAGAACTTCAACGGCTCGCTGCAGATCGTGGCGACGGTCCAGGATCACGGCAACAGCGGCGGGGCCGGCCTGAGCCAGACGGTCACGATTCCCGTCACCGTCAACGCCGTGAACAATCCCCCCGAAGTCAGCGTTGCGGAAGATTCGTACAGCGTGGACGAGGGGTTGGGTGCGAATGTCGTGATCAGCGGCGTCCAGGTCAGCGACGTGGATGCGGCCAGCACGGCGCCCGGACATATCATGGTGACGCTGTCCGTGCCGGCTGGACAGGGCGTCCTGACGGTGACGGCGGGCGTGACCGACGGGGTGCCGGCGGACCGGATCACGGCCAACGATTCGTCCCTCGTCACGCTGACGGGGACTCCAGCGGAGATCACCGCCACGCTTAACGCGCCCGGCGGGATCGGCTACACCGTGCCCAACGGCGACTTTAACGACCACCGCGCGGGCGGCCCCGTGTTGCTGACGGTCACCGCCGACGACCTGGGACGCACGGGCAGTGGGGGAGCCCTGACCGACACGCAGACGGTCACCATTTCCGTCCATCCCGTCAACGACCCGCCGGTCGTCACCGTACCGGCGTCGCAGACCATGAACGAAGGTGTGGGAGCAACCAAGCTGATCACGGGCATCCGGGTCACCGACGTGGACCTGGAGGAGGCGGGCCCGGCCAACCTGACGGTCACGCTGTCCATCCCGGTGAACGACGGTGCGTTGAGCGTGGCCACGGGCCTTGTCGGGGGCGTCACGGACATCACGGGCAACGGCACGGAGACGGTCCAACTGGTCGGCTCCCTCGCCCAGCTCTACCAGACGCTGACGGCGGCCGGTGTGACGTACACGGTGCCCAACGGCGACTTCAACATCTTCAACAACGGCGGGCCCGTACAACTGACGGTCACGGCCAACGATCAAGGCCAGACGGGCGCCGCCGCCGGCGACGATGTCACGGCCTGGATGGCGATCACGGTCAACGCGATCAACGACGACCCCACGATCACGGCGCCGGCGCCGACACAGGCCAGCGCCTTGGTGCGCGATGAGGACACGCCGGTGGTGTTCTCGGCTTCGCTCAACACGTCAATCCTGGTGGACGACGCCGACAAGGCGGACACGGCCGGCTACTACATGGACGTCAGGATCGTCGCCAACCACGGCACCTTCCAACTGGCCGGCACGGACGGCTTGAGCAATCTGAGCGGCGACGGCACGGGCACCGTCACGTTCCGCGGCGGCGTCGAGGACGTGAACGAGGCGTTGGCCGGCGCGGTCTTTACTCCCACCCGGGACTTCAACGGTCCGACCACGGTGCAGATCACCGTCAACGACCGCGGCAACACGGGCGGCGGTCCGAGTTTCGGCGGCAAAGACGTCAGCCGCGTGGTCAATCTGCAGTTTACCGCTCTGAACGACTTCCCGGAAATCGTGGTCGCTCCGGCCGCGCTGACGACGACCGAGGACGTGCCGGGCGGACTGCCGATTCAGGCGATCCAAATCAGCGACCCGGACGTCACCGAGACAGCCGGCGGCGAACTGCTGGTTACCCTGCGAGTCAGTCACGGGACGCTGACCGTCCGCGACAACTTGGGAACGCAGTACTTGAAGCCCGCGGACATCACGAACAACGGCACGCGAACGGTGACCCTGACGGCCACCCCGGCCGAGATCCACAACACCTTGACGTATGCCAGCGGTTCGGTCTTCGGGCTGATCTACCAGCCGGATCCGCAATACTTCGGGCCGGACCAGATCGTCATCGACGCCGATGACCAGGAACGCACCGGCCTGGGCGGCCGCGGCTTTGTGCAGGGCATTCTGACGCTCACCGTCAATTCGGTGAACGACGCGCCCGTCCTGACCGTTCCCTCCGCAAAAACGATGCAGGAGGACGGGACGCTGCGGCTGCCGGGCATTTCCGTCAGCGACGAGGACGCCGGCGACGCGGAGATCCGGGTGCAGCTGAGCGTGACCAAGGGCACGCTGCAGGTGGCGACCGATGTCTTCGGCGGCGTGACGAGCGTCCCCGGCAACAACAGCGGCACGGTGACCCTGCTGGGCACGATGGCCGCGATCAACGCCACGCTGGGCGACCCCAACGGCCTGCAATACACGCCGTACGAAAACGCCAACGGCGTGGAACATCTGGTGGTGCTGGCCGACGACCTCGGCCATGCCGGCGGCGACGACACTCCGGCGACGGACACCAAGACCGTGACGATTACCATCGCCGCCGTCAACGACCCACCGCAGATCACCGTCCCCGAATCTTCGCCGTCCGAGCCCTGGGTGGCGACCGAGGACGTCAGCCGACTGGTCACCGGCGTCACCGTCACCGACGTCGACGCGGCGGAAGGCACCGGGCAAATCCGTTTCATCGCCACCGCGACCAACGGCACCCTGACTGTCGGCACGAACGTTCCCAACGGTGTCCCGGCAGGCGGCATCCTGAACAACGGCGGCAGTTCGATCATCTTGACCGGCACCCCCGACCAGATCAACACCACCCTGGCCGGCGCTGAGGGGTATCCAGGCCTGACGTACCTCGGCCGGCTCGACTACTTCGGCACGGATCAGTTGGTGGTCAGCGTGGACGATTTGGGCAACTTCGGCAGCGGCCCGACGGTGCCCACGCCCCCTCCCTCGAGCACGGTGACCATCCAAGTCGTCCCGGTGAACGATCCGCCGCTCGCGGCGGGGGATTCGTTCAGCATGGCGGAACGGCATCCGACCGATGCCGGGCGACCGCCGCTGACCGTGGCTGCCAGCCTGCTGACCAGCAACGACGCGCCGGGGCCGGCAAACGAGCAGGGCGACCAGACCATCCAGATCGTGGCGGACGGCTTCGGCACGCCTTCACAGGGTTCGGTGGCATACGACGGAACCAATGTGATCTATACTCCGCCGGCTTACTTCAACGGTACGGCAACGTTCACGTACACGATCATCGACGACGGGAGCCCGGCGAAGACGGCGGTCGGCACGGTGACCGTCACGGTGACCGCGGTCAACGATCCGCCCGTGCCGGGGACCGACACCGGCGCGACGAACGAGGACACGGCCAAGACCTTCACGGAGACTCAACTGCTGGAAAACGACGCGAAGGGGCCGACGGCTCCCGCGGGAACGGTGGACAACGAAACCTCGCAAGTTTTGACGCTGTCCAGCGTGACTCCGCTCAGCGCCGCCGGCGGCACAGTCACGCTAAGCAGCGGAACCGTGACCTACACGCCGCCCGCGAATTTCAACGGCACGGACACGTTCACCTATCGCGTCACCGACAACGGCCGCACCAGCGGCCAGATCGACCGGCGGGATGCGATCGGCACCGTAACGGTCACCGTGGCGGCGGTCAACGACGGTCCGCAAGTCGTCACTCCCGCCAATGTCCAGGTCAGCGAGGACCTGGCGGGCCCGATCGCGGGGATTTCGGTCAGCGACCTCGACGTGGGCAGCGGCACGCTGGCCGTCACGCTCCGCGTCGGCCACGGCAGCTTGACGGTGAATGTAGACCCCGCCATCGGCGGCCTGCTGGAGGAGCATGTCGACGGCAACGGAACCGGACTCGTGACGATTGCCGGCACGCTCGCGCAGATCAACGCGACCTTCTCGGCGGCGGGCGGCCTGCAGTACCTGTCGCACCAGGACTACAACGGCTCGGACAGTCTGATTGTCACGGTCAGCGACGGCGGCCAGACGGGCATTCCGAACCCGGCAAGTCCCTCGACCGTCACGCGGACCATCACCCTGACGGTTCAAGCCATGAACGACGCTCCGACGGTGTCGGTGCCCGGTGGGCAGACCGTCCTGGAAGACGAGTCCTTCTACTTCGGCGCGATTCAAGTCAGCGACGTGGATGCCGGCGAGACGCAGGGAGCCAATGTGCGCGTCACGCTGACGGTGGACAACGGCGTGCTGCTGGTCAACACCGGCCTGACGGGCGGGCTGACGGGCGGCGACGTGCAGAACAACAACACCCGCAGCGTGGTCCTCACGGGAACGCTGGCGGCCATGAACAACACCTTGGGCAACGCCTCCGGCGTGCTCTACCGGCCGACGGCGGATTTCTTCGGCAACGATACGGTGAACGTGACGGTCAGCGACTTGGGTAACACCGGCCTGCCGGGGGCCCAGACGGCGGCCACCACGGTCACAATCGCGGTCACCCCGGTCAACGACGTTCCCTCGGCGGTCAACGATCCGGGCTTGGGCGACCCGCCCTTCACGGTCGACGAAAATACCGTTCTGAAGGTGGCCGGACGGGGTGTGCTGGCCAACGACACCGATGTCGACGGGGACGATCTGTACGTGGTGATCGAAGGCGCGGCGCTGGTCGCGGGCAAGTACACCATCGCCAGCAACCACGGCGCGCCGGTGGTCATCGACGCGGAGGAAGGCACGTTCAGCTTCGATCCGACCAACGTGGCTGTGTTCCAGGCCCTGCGCGCCGGCCAGACGCTGGCCGACGCCTTTGTGTACCAAGCCTCGGACGGAACCGCGGTCTCCAACCCGGCGACGGTGACGATTACCGTGACGGGCGTCAACGATGCCCCGGTGGCTGGCCAGGATACGTACACCGTGGCCGACAACACCGTTTTGGACAGCGCCAGTCCGAGCGTCGCCGGCCTGTTGGCCAACGACTACGATCCGGAGAGCGAGACCCTGACCGTCTTGGTGGGTTCGTCCGATTCGCTCAGCCGGCTGGGTGCGGCCGTCACGATTCAGGCCAACGGCGAATTCACCTACGATCCGCGGTCTTCGGTCATCCTGGCGGCGCTCAAAGCCGGCGATCCGCCGATGAATGATACGTTCCAGTACACCGTAGCGGATGCCTCAGGCCTGGCGACTCAGGCGACGGTCACGGTCACGGTGACCGGCGGCAACTCGAATCCCGTGCCGGCAGCCGACCAGTACTCCACGGTCGAGAACGAGGTGCTGACCGTTGCACCTCGGGGCGTGTTGGTGAACGACACCGATCCGGACAGCGACGACAGCGGGCTGACGACCGTGGTCCAGACGGTGGTCAGCCAGTACGGCGCCCAAGTCCAGATCGGTCCCAACGGCGGCTTCACGTACGATTCCAGTAATTCGACGACCCTGCGGGCGTTGGAGACGGGCCAGTCGATGCAGGATTCGTTCCAGTATCAGGTGCGCGACGACCTCGGCGCCGGGGCGTTGGGAACCGTCCTGGTGATCGTCAACGGCGTTTCGGATCCGCCGTACCAGAACGCGGCGAATACGCGGGACGTGAACGCCGACGGAATGATCTCGCCGATGGACGTCCTGATCCTGATCAACTACCTCAACACCAACGGGCCGGTTACGCTCCCCGCGGGCATGCCGAGGCCGCCGTACCTGGACGTGAACGGCGACGGTGCGGCCTCCGCGGCCGACGTGATCCTGGTGGTCAACACCTTGAACAACCCCGCGGCCGGCGAGGGCGAAGCGGCTCTGGAGAGCACGCCGGTCCTCGGCGCCGACGCCTTGACGGCGACGGAGGCGGGCGCCTGTTCGTTCAGCGCGTTGAGCGGCGATCCGGCGGCGACGGCGTCGCAGGACGGTTTGCCGATCGCCAGCGGCGCCGCAGCCGTCCGGCTGACCGTGGCCGATCCCGCCGTCATGCCGGTGGCTCAAGCCGTACCCGCCGAGCCGGCCGAGGCGTTGTTCGACGCCTGGGATGCAGACGATTCCGAGTGGGAAGACACGTTGGCGGCGATCGCCGGGGGCGGCAGCGGCGCGGCGCGCGAGGCCGCCACGGACGCCCTGTTGGAAGCGATGTTCGGATAGGCTCTTGGCAGCCTGTCAAAAAGAAGGGGACTGGGACCGAGCCGTGCCGGAAAACCGACAGAAAGACCGGCCACGGCGAAGTGCCCGTCCCAAAACTGTTCGGCACAACGGTTGCTGCTGGCAGGCATCCTGGACGCTTGCCGGCTAGCGGAAAGCCGGTCCCCTGAATCTTGCCGCTACGCCTGCTTGCCGATGTGCCGTGACGTTGTCTTTCTGCGGGTGCGAAAATATCGCCCTGTCCGCATCCCCTAGGCTTCCCCGGAGTGCGGTTCCCTTGGCAGAATGGGGCCGAAACGCTCGGCTGCCGTCGCCGAAGTTTCCGCCCGCACGACCGGTGCAGTTTTCTCCTGGCATGAAAGGACGTCTGTGATGGCTTCAACCCATCTGTGCGCAGCCTTGTTGGTCGTCGCCGCGGCGGCCCCGTCCGCTGTGGCGGAAGTGAAGCAGGTGCGTCTGGAGCGTCTGGCGGCGTCGGCGGATGCCGGCCCCAAGTACGGGATCGAGAAGGCCTGCGACGGTGTGACGGACACGCATTGGGCGGGCGCCAACCGGCCGCCGGTCTGGGTGCGGGCCGAACTGGCCCAAGCCGAGTGGATCAGTCGCATCCGGATTCGCCAGAGCGCGGCGACGGCGATTTACGACAACTGGCGGCGGATCGCGGTGACGTTTTCCGATGCGTCGTCCTTTTCGTGTGTGTTGGGCGACCAGTGGCAAGAACAGGTCGTGGCGTTTCCCCGCCGCCAAGTCTACGCCGTGAAGATCACCATCGAGTCGACCTACAAGACTTCGCACTACGTGGGACTCAGCGAACTGATCCTGGAGGACGAGGGCCCCGCGGTCCAGGCCCGCGTCGGCGTGTCGGTCGATCCGCCGGCGAAGCCGCCAGTGGCGGAGAGCCAACCGCTTGCGCCGGGCGCTGCGCGGCCGACTGGCCAGGACGGCAGCGCCGACTCGGCGGCCTTGCTGCAGAGGCTATCGCCGATTGGTTTTGTTTCTTCCGGGCATCCCACGCTGTTCGTCGGGCCCGACGACGTGCAGCGGGCCGCGGCGAACATCCGCAATCACGCCTGGGCCCGGCGGGTCTTTGCGGGCATCCTGGCCGGCGCCGACGGCTGGCTGGATCTGTCCGACGATCAACTGCGGGCTGCAATGCCGAGGCGGGAGGCCCTGTTCGACAACAAAGCGCCGTGTCCAGAATGCGGTGGGGCGTGCAGTGCCGGACTCCAGCAACCGCACGCCGTCGTGTGCCGCAAGTGCCAGGTGACCTATCCCAACGCCCAGCATCCGGACGACGGCCGCGGCTGGAAGAATCCGCAGACCGGCGAGGTGACTTACTTCGTGGGATTGTACAACTCGTTCGCCGTCGATCGCATCACCGACGGAGTTCAGGATCTGGCCGACGCCTATGTCTTGACGGGCGACCGCCGTTACGCGCGCGTGCTGAGCGTCCTGCTCGACGGCCTCGCGGCGATCTATCCCGGCTGCGACAAGGGCCCGGTGTGGTATCCGGGCGTGGGCGGACGCCTGAACCGGCCTTTCTATCAGACGGCCCGCACGCTGATCTACTACGCCAACGTCTACGACCTGACGTACGACAGCCCCGAGTGGGACCGCCCCTCGAACGATCCGGCCGCGGGCACGCGGCGCGTCAACTTCGAGCAGAACTTGCTCCGCAACGGCGCCGAGTACTGCTTTGGCGAAGTGACCAGCCAGAAATCGCCGGGCCTGCACAACGGCAATTGCGACTATCTGCAAGGCGCGTTGGCGGTCGGTCGAGTGCTGGGCATAGCGCAGTACATCGACTTTGTGCTGGACAGCGACCTCTCGATCTTCAACTTCATCGACAACACAATCGACCGCGACGGGCAGTATTACGAGACGTCGTTCGCCTACAGCCGGCACGCCGTCGAACTGTTCGGTCATCACGCCGAAATGCTCCGCAACTTCCGCAGTCCCCGGTGCCCGCAAGGCGTGAATCTGTACGATCTGCCCAAGCTGCGTGCCAACTATCTGCGGGCGGAACGGGACATCGACTGTGCGGGGCATCAGCCCGCGTTGGGCGATGCGGGCCCGGATCTGGCGGTCGCTGGCGAGGATGACCGGTTGGCCCTGCTGTCGCGGATCGCCGAGCGTCTGGAGGTTCTTGCCGCGCGGACCACCGATCCCGTCCAGCGGCGGGACGTCCAGCGGCAACTTTGGCAACTGGCGGAAGGCGATATCGACGCCTTCCGAGCCAAGTCGCCGCGGGGTCGCTGGCTGCTGTTTCACGCCCGCGATCTGTCTGCGGTCGCGTCTCACGAAGACCCGCTGGCGCCGCCGGAACGGGATACGCTGCTGGCGGGCGGGCGCGGCGTGGCCATCCTGCGGTCGGGTTCCGCCGGGTCCGGCCAGCGTTGTGCCTTGCTGCGTTACGGCGCCACGCTCAATCACGGCTCGGCCGACGAGATGAACGTGAACCTGTATGCGTTCGGGCGCGAGATCAGTTACGATCAGGGCTACGGTTGGGCGCACCACCGCTGCGGCTGGGCTCATTCGACGGTGGCCCACAACGTGGTCGTGGTCAACCAGAAGAACCAGCTTCGCCAGGCGGCCGGCTCCGGCGGCAGTCTGGAGCAATTCTGCCAGTCGCCCCGAGTCCGGGTGGCGGCCGCCGATGCGCCGCTGGCGTACAGCGCCGAGGGCGTGCGCCGCTACCGGCGACTGCTGGCGTTGGTCGACACGGGCCGCGACGCCTCCTACGTGCTGGATACGTTCGACGTGGCCGGCGGCGAGCAGCACGAGCTGAGCCAGCACTTCTTCGGCAGTCTCGCGCGGACCGACGGCTTGACCTTCGGACCGCCGCAGACATCGGGCTCGCTGGCCGGGCCGCAGTACGAGTGGTGGAACCGGATTGAGCCCAGCGGCTGGCTGCGGGGAGAAAAACAGGGCTTCTACTGGAACGCCCCGCCGGAGAACGGCTACGGCTTCTTGTTCCACGTGCGGCAGAGCCTCGACCCGCGTGCAGGCGGGCCAGACGGCAGCGTTCGGACGGAGGCTTGCGAGCGTGCCGCGTGCCGCTTCGTGTGGCGGGTCGGCGAACGCCTCTCGTCGGCTCCGCGCGGCGTGACAGCTCCTGCCGAATGCGGACTGGCCGCGTCGAATTGCCGGGTCCAGTCGTTGGGCTTCGGCGGCGTGCGGGTCTCGGCCAGTCGCCCCGGCGACTTCGCGACACTTCCCGCTCCGGTGGAAACGGCGGGCGAGTACGTGGTGCTGGCGCGTTTCACCAAGTCGGCGCAGGGTGGGATGGTGGTTTCGAAGATCGACGGTCAACCGCTCGGCGAGCCGGTCAACACGTACAGCCCGGTCGCGTACGCCAGCGACTGGGTGGCCCTGGGCCGCGTCCGGTTGACCGCCGGCGGGCACGAACTTCGTTTGGAATCTGCGGGCAAGGATGCGGAAAGCGGCGGGCACGAGTTCGTCGTCCGGGCGTTCGCTCTGGAATCGCCGGACCGGCTCGAGTCGCGCCCTGAAAAGCAGATGGAAGGCGTCGCCTTGCACTCGCTGCCCGCGGCGGACAGCCAGTTTTTGCTGGCCAAAGCCAAGGGCTTGACCAGGGCGCCCACGTCGGATTACCTGATCATCCGGCGGCGTGGGAAGGACCTCGTGAGCCGTTTCGTTTCCGTGATCGAGCCGTTTGTGGGGGCGGAGCCCGCGCTGACGGCGACCGTCTGCGGTCCTGCCGCGTGCCAGGCGGTCACGAAAGTCGCGTCTGCCGACGGCCGCGCCGACTACTTCGTCGACTTGTCCGACGGCAAGCCGGGCGAGGTCGCCTTTCAGGACGGCGGCGTCCCCATCCGCTTTGCCGGCCAGTTCGCCGCTGTGCTGACGCGATCGGGCAAGCCGGTCGAGATTCTGCTGTCGGGGCCGCAAGCACTGCAATTCGGCGATGTGGAAGCGACGGTCGAGCAGGCCGGGTATCGAGCCAAGGTGGTTGCCGTCGATTACGACAAGAGCCTGGTGACAGTCGATTCGGCCCTGCCTCCCGGAGCGATTGCCGGGCCGGTGAATCTCGCCTCCTTTTCACGATCGGGCTACTCTCGCAATGCACCGTACACGGTCCGTCACATCGCGCCGGTCGCGGCCGGCTGTCAACTGGATCTGGGCGGCGTGTCGTTGGTCTTGGGCAAAGGGCGAGCCGTTGCGTCCGTCTCCGTCGCGGGCCTTGTCGCCAACGGCGTTCCGCTGGACCGCGAGAAAGCCTACGGACGAAGCGTCCGGACGGGTTACTTTGACGGCAAGGCGATCCGCAACCTCCGGACCGGCCAACTCGGACGGATCAAGAACGTCAATCTTGATTCGTCGGTGTTGCTCGACGTCAACCCCGACTTGCGGCCCGGCGACCGCTTCGAGTTGCTCGACCTCCAGGCGGGCGACGCGGTCGAGATCCCCGGCGTCGTCGCCCTCTGGCAGACCGCGCCGAACCACTGGACAGTGCGGTCCAACGTGCCGCTGTCGATCAACCTGCCCGATGCCGCGTCGCTCGTGGTGGATCCGACCAGCGGCGGGCAGGGAGTCGTCGCCCGTGAGACAGCCCGCTCCGGCAAACGCTGGCGGTTTACGGTCGCTGGCAACGCGTGCGGAGAATAGGCACAGGCTTACAGATTTCAATTTTCGCGGGGCAGGCGTTTTCCAAGTGCCAACTCCTGCGACCGCGAGAATTGAAATCTGTAAGCCTGACCCCTGACCCCACTCCTCCGCTAGGGCGGATTCCAGCGGCGATTATTCCGCGCCGCCGAAGAAGCCGTCTTCGATCCAGATCGGTTTGTATCCCCTCTCCAAAACGAAACGGAATGCCGTCGCGTAGCGGTCGTAGATATCGCGAACGAAGTTCTTGTAGAACGGCCACCAATACTGCTCGTGCCCTGCGATGTTGATCAGATGGCTCTTGGCGGGAACCTCAATCCGCTGCAGGATGTTCGGGACGATCTTGTCCACGGGAGTCCAATCGCAACCGCCCATCGAAGCGCTGTAGAAGATCAGGCCGCTGTCGAAGTGCATCCAGCCTTGATGGTCGAACAGGTACTCCAGCACGTCGTCGGGGAGGTGATAATCGCAGATCTTCTGGGCCCGCGAGTCACGTTTTCTGCCGCGGGTTGGCAGCATCTTCACTCCGCGTTCGGCCAGCACGCGGTAACAGTCCGGCGGAACGTCGGCCCAGTGGATTTGCAGCCCGGCGGTGTAGGCGGACCCCGCGATCCGCTTCAGTTCCCCGGCGACCAGGTCGAAGTCGGCGGCCAGTTGTTCCGGGGTCGCGTTCAGGTACGGGATATTCGGGAATTCATTCTCCGAATGAAACGCGAGCCGCAGCCAGTGCGCGTTGTCCTCGAATTCGGACTTGTACTTGTCCGGGAACATGGCGAGGCGGAAATCCCGTTCCGGGGTGGTATTGAAGCAGTTCAAGTTGATTTTGGCCCCGAAATTCCGGTGCAGCTCGCGAAGTTTCGCCAGATAGAAACAGTCGAAGATGCTCTTGTAGTCTTTCTGGAGAATGTCGCGGAAGAAGAAACTGTGGTCGTCGATGTAACAGCGAAACCGGGGGTACGAGTTTTTGGCCCAGACGACGCGAGTGCGGATCTTCCGAGGTTCGCCGTTGAGCGTCGTTTTTGCTTGGATCTCCGTGATCCGGTCTTTCAGCACGGCCATTCCCCGAAAGACGCCGTCCTGGACGACGACGGGGACCTTCCGTCCATCGGCCGTGGAGACTTCCAGTTCCGCGCCGGGCGGGACGGAGCCGACGACTTGGACCTTGAGCCTGTTCTGGCCGTCCGGTCCTTTTTCGGTGCCGACGACGGGAGGGCCGTATTGCTCGTGAACAATACCGCCGTCGAACGGCTGCTGGAAGCAAAACTCGGTTGCCGGGCGTGCGGCTTTCGCGGGCGCCGCAGCGGCGGCCGGGCTTGCGCCCTGACAGACCTTGCCCCACGCACCCGCGGTTGCGCCGACCGCGACCGTCTGCAGAAAGGCTCTTCGCGACGTGCTGTTGCGATTCCGGTTTTCCATCATTTCACCTCTGGCTTTCAAAGTTGGGGTGGGGGGAGACCTTCCTGCGGCAAGCCGGCTTGCAAAGGCCCGCAGGCGACGTGCGTTCAATCCAAGTGCGTTTTAGTCTACTCGAACTGCGCCGCCGCTGGCACTGGGCATCCCAAGACGGGGCCTGGCCGTGGACCGCTGTCGAGGTCACTCCGCTGCAGGCGAACGGCGGGCTCGCGCCGGCCGTTTGCCGTTGCGGCGGGGACTGCGGGGCGGGTTTGAAATGCCTGACCGCTGGGCGGCCACTGGGCGGCCTGCGCGAGCTGCTATCGTGCGTCTTTCCGTGGTTTTGCGGCTTGGGGCAGCGTGCGGAACGGGATCGCCAGGTGATCGTGAGTCCCGTACAGCACGTGCTCCAAGGAGTCGCTGAACACCGGCGGCAGATCGTCGCGGTTGTTTTTCTGGCGTTGGAACAGATCCTCGACGAACCGGTTGCGCCGCTCGACGGCTTGGGCGAGCACCGCCAGCTTGTCGGCGGAGCGGTCGGCTTGGAACTGTTTCAGCTGGGCAAACCCTTCCGCGGTGAACTTCGAGTACTCGAAGCCGTCGCGGAACAGGCGAATCCGTTTGCGGATGACTTCGTTGGGCGCCGCCGTTTCGGCGTCGGCCAGGTGGCCTTCGCAGCGTTGGAGGACTTCCGTCGGGAACGAGGTCAAGTACAACTCCTGGGGTTTTTCGTGCGCCACGTAGTCGTAAGGCTTGCCCAGGGTTTCCGGGAGCATCAGTTCCCAGCGTTGGCCGGTCTTCTCGTAGTAGGCGGCAAAGAAGCGTTTCATCGCACCGGCCGACGGGCCGAACAGTCCCTGGCAGAATTCGTCGAGCACGGCGTCCGCGTCGCGGTGCGGATCGCGCAGCAGCTGGCCGATCAAGTAGTAGCTCGGCGCGTGGAGCCCCCAACAGCGGTCGCCGCCGCAGAAGTAGAAACTCCGCACTCCGGCCGCAGCCAGTCGCTTGAATTCCGCGCTCACGCCCTCCAACGGCATGGGCACGTAGTTGCGGCTTTCGCTGACGTACCAGTACACGAACGCGGAGAACTGGTTGTGGAACTGCGTCCAGCGGCTGACGGCCCCCCGCGTGGGATGGCACCACTCGACGATCACGTTGTCGGGCAGGCTGCGGAGCCGGTGCGGCACTTCGCCGGTCGGGCCGTAGGCCAGGATCACCAGCTTGCGGTCGGGATAGGCTGCCTCGAGCCCGCGGGCCAGGAAATCGTGGAACACCCACACGCGGTCGGCCGGAACGCCCGGCAGGTACCAGCCGGTAATACGATAGTCGTCCAGGGCCTCGCAGGCCTCGCATTCGCAGCGGCGGTAGCCGTCGGCCTGGCACAACACGACCCTCTCGTAGCCCGGCGCGTAGAGCTGTTTCAGGTTGCGGAGGGCCTCGTCCCACATCTGCCGGTTGGACGTACACAACAGCGAATGATGTCGGTCGCCTTCGACCCGCTTGCCGTCGATCAGGGCAAACCACTCGGGATGCGCGGCGAAGTACTTGTCGGCGGGGATCAACACCCGCCACAGATGACAACCCACGGGACTGATGAACACCTGGTTGCCGAAGAAGTTGCGTGCGGCCCAGGGCGAGCGCGAGAAGCTGCCGTCGCTGGACATGCGGTAGGGAGTTTCCTGTTTGTCGAGCGGCGGGACGGTGAGCGTCGGACGCTGCGGGACGACTTCGCCCAGCCGGCCGGGCAGGAACCAGCGGACGCCGCACACGTCCTGCAAAAAGGCGCTCACCGCATTGGCCGTTCCCCGCTTGGCTCTGCGCGGCGGGTCGTCGGGCAGCAGCCGGGCGTCGTGGCCGGCCAGCACCAGCCGTCCTGCACCGGCCTTCATCACGAACGAATCGCCGGTCAGGGCGGCCAGGTCCAGGCCCAGCTCGCGCGTCAACCGGCTTTCCCCGACCAGGACCAGGTTGCCTGTAGGGCGTTGTGAATCGTCGGCGATCGGCAGTTTGGCGCCGGTGATCTTGAGAAGATAGTCCTGGAGTTCCTGGGCCGGCTGGCGTTGCAGGTCGGTTGCCGTGCTGGCGACGACGATCGTCGCCCGTGGCTGGCCGCCGTCTGTCAGGCACACTCCGGGCGGATCGGCCGCCGGTGCGGGCGTCCAAACGGCGGACAGGAGACTCAGGCAAAAAACTGCAAAACGGCGTTGCATGGCGTTTCTCCTCAGCAGGCTGCTGGCCGGACCTTCCACCGCGGCGCGTGCCGCCGGCCTGGCAGAGCCGGCAGCGTCGGCCCTGGCCCTCGGCCCTCGGCCCAGCCGCCGGCCGGTCATCCAACGGGCGGCAGTGGGATATTCTGACAAGTTGTTTTGCGACGGGCTACCCGTCCTCGCCGCCGGGTGCGGTTGGGGCCCGCGGTTGGTGTAGGGGCGAGACCGGAGAAACCGAGGAAAACCGACCACCGCGAGGTGCCCGTCCTCTTTTTCCAACAGGCTGCGATCGCCGGTTTGCGTCCTGCCGCCGTTTCGATTACTGTAAGAGTAGTGGAAATGAGGGAGGGCGCGGTGACGCCTGGAAAAAGGTGCCAGGGGACGGCGCGTGAGGGTTGCGCCACGGCCGGCGTTGCGCGGCTTCGGCAAGGTTAGTCGAGCACAGTGGACCGTTGAGTTCCGACCCCATGTCTTATCAACTTTTGACGGGCGCGACGGGTCTTCTGGGAAGGTACCTGTTGCGGGATTTGTTGCGGTCCGATCGGCGTGTCGCCGTGCTCGTGCGGCCCGGCAGAAGCGAGTCCGCGCGGCAGCGCGTCGAACCCTTGCTGAGTCACTGGGAGCGGGAGACCGGAGAGACGCTCCCGCGTCCCGTGGTCCTCGCGGGCGACTTGACCCGGCCGGATTTGGCATTGTCGCCGGAGGCTTTCCGCTGGATTGCGCGGCATTGCCGGGGCGTGGTCCACAACGCCGCCAGCCTGACCTTCCACAGTGCGGGACGGGACGCCGAACCGTGGCGCTCGAATGTGGGCGGGACGCGGCACGTGCTGGAGCTGTGTCGGCGAGCGGGCATTCGCCAGTTGCATTACGTCTCCACCGCGTATGTCTGCGGCTTGCGGGACGGAACCGTGTTCGAGAGCGAACTGGACGTGGGCCAGGAGTTGGGCAACGACTACGAGCGGAGCAAGCTGGAGGCGGAGGTCATGGTGCGTCAGGCGGACTTCCTGGATCCGCCCACCATCTATCGCCCTGCGATCATTGTGGGCGATTCGGCGACGGGCTACACCTCCACTTTTCACGGCTTCTACTCCATGGTCCGGCTGGCCCACACGCTGGTCCGCCGCATGGTGTTGGGATCGACGGGCTCGCAGTTGGTGGTCCGGGCCTTGAGTCTGCTTGGGCACGAGCGCAAGAATTTCGTGCCGGTGGACTGGGTTTCGGCCGTTCTGACCCACTTGTTCGAGCGGCCCGAACACCACGGCAGGACGTATCATCTGACGGCCCGCCAGGCGACGTCGATCAGCGAGTGGGCGGGAGTGATCCAGGAAGCGGTGGAGCGTTATTCGAAGCTGGCGGAGCCGGCGGACCCGGCGGCTTGCGACACGCAGTGGTTCGAGGCCATGTTCCGCGCCGAGTCCGCCGTCTACCGCACGTACTGGCGCGACGACCCGGTGTTCGACGTGACCAACACGGCGGCGGCGGCCCCACATCTGCCCTGTCCTGTTGTGGACCGCGAGATGCTGATGCGGATGGCCCGCTTTGCCATCCAGTCGAACTTTGGCAAGCCGCGGCGGGGCGTGTTGCCGCCCGCATTCGATGCGCACAGCCACCTGCGCGGCCTGGCGGCGTTGCCCGGAGCCGGCGAGTCGGCGGAAGTGGACGCGGTTGGCCTAGGTCTGCAGGTCAACGGGCCCGGCGGCGGGCAGTGGAAGCTGCTGGTGCGGGACGGGCGTTTGCTGGGCGTCGAGGACGGGCTCAGCCCCCAACGCGGCGCGGTGTGGCGACTGAGTTCCCGAACTTTCCAGCAATTGGCGGCTGGGCAACTGTCGGTCAGGCAAGCGGTGTGTCAGGGCCAGGTAGTGATCGAGGGCAACGGGCTGCCGCAGGCGGCGCTGGAGGCCGTGTTACAGGACGCCGTCGCGCCACGAGTGGCTTGATTCCCGGCGTTTCCCGCTGCTTGGGTAGGCCGTTTCAGGAGCGGATGCCGTGCAACGAACGGGGGTCGGCTGATGAACGTGTGGGCGGTCTGGCTGTTCTGGATCCTGCTCGGCCTGGCGGTCGGACAGGCCTTGCTGGTCTGGCGATTCGTGTTGGCCCTGCGGCAGGCCCGTTGGGACGTTCCGCCGGAGACCCCTTGTCCCAAGACCGCCGTCGTCCTCTGCCTGCGCGGCCCGGACCCGTTCCTGCCCGCCTGTTTGGAAGCGATTCTGCAGCAGGATTATCCGGAGTATGACGTGCGGGTCGTCGTCGACTCGCCGCAAGACCCCGCCTGGAAGACGGTGGCCGAGGCCGTGGCGCGGCACGGCGCGGCGAACGTGCAGGTCCGCCCCTTGACGGCCCGCCGCGAAACGTGCAGCCTGAAATGCAGTGCCGTGTTGCAGGCCGTGTCGGAACTGGATGCGTCGTACGAAGCGGTAGCCCTCGTGGACGCCGATACCGTTCCCCACCGCACCTGGCTGCGGGAACTCGTCGCGCCCCTGGCCGACCCGCGGGTGGGCGCATGCACGGGCAACCGCTGGTACATGCCGGCGGTCCTTTCCTGGGGCAGCCTGGTGCGCTGGCTGTGGAACGTCGCGGCCAGCGTCCAGATGTTCTGGTACCGGATTCCGTGGGGCGGGACGCTGGCGGTCAAATTGAGCGTCTTTCGCGAGGCGGGCCTGGCAGACCGCTGGAGCCGGGCTTTCTGTGAAGACACCATGCTGTACGGGCAACTCCGGCGGGCGGGATACCGCGTGGCCTTTGCGCCCACGCTGATGATGGTCAACCGCGAGAATGTCAGCCTGCACGGCTGCTATCGCTGGGTTGCCCGGCAGTTGCTCACCGCCCGGCTGTACCATCCCGCTTGGTGGCTGGTCGTGGGTCACGGGATCGGCATTGCCGCAGCCCAGTTGGCGTGCCTGGGGCTGTTGGGAGCCGCCTGCGTGCTCGGCGACCGGCTTGCGGCGGCCTGGCTGATCGCCGCGTTGAGCCTGTACTGGCTGGCGATGGCCGGGCTGACGGCGACCCTGGAGAGGTCGGTCCGCCGGATTACCGCGGCCCGCGGCGAGCCCACGGACTGGCTCCGCCGGTCGGCGTTGTTCCGAGTCGCCGCCGCCCTGCTGCTGACGCAGGGCCTGTACACCGGCGCTCTGCTGGCCGCCCTGGCGGCGCGAGTCGTGCAATGGCGCGGCGTCCGCTACCGCATCGACGCGCCGTGGCGAATTCGGCTGATCGAGTATCAGCCGTACCTCGAGGAACGAGAACCGGTCCAGACGGCGGAGTCGCTCTAGCCGGTCCTCTCCGCCGACCGCCGGACGCCTTGGACGAAACTCAGCAGCAACTGGCGGCCAGCCTCCTCGGACACGACGCGCGGGTCGGCGTGCAGCAGCACGTGCAATCGCCCGGCGTAGGTACACACGGAGAACGCCGCGTCCACGTGAGGCCTGCGCGGAATCACAAAATCGGCTGCCTCCAGCACGACGTTGCCGCAAACCAGGCGGCCGTCGCGGCGGGGCAGCGGAACGCGGGCCAGCACCACGCCAAAGTTCGAGAAGACGCCGCTGATCTGGCACTTGCCGGCGCGCGTGCGTGACGACATCCCTCCGGGCAGCAGGCGGGCCAGGCCCAGCGACAGGACGAAGGTGTACCCCAAGCGGTGGCGCTTGATGACCTGCATCTGCCGCCGGACGCCGTCCAGCAGCCGTTCCGGATCGGCGCAATCGGCCGGGCGGCGGTCCAGGAACACTAGACTGACCGAATTGGCCGCCGGCATGCGTTCCTCCTCGGCTCGGCGGAGGTTCACCGGGACGGCAAAACGCAGCCAGTCCTCGCCGCTGCCCCAGCCGCGGGCCGTTCGCCAGGCAGCCACGGCCAGGAACATGTCCCGGACCAGCAAGTCGTTCACGGTCACGCCCAAGGACTTGGCCGCCTCGAACAGCCGTCGAGTCTCGTCCGGATCGAGCGTGTGGGTAAGCGCACAAGGGAAAGCGGACGGCGGAACGGTTTCATCCAAGGCCGCCGACGACGGTACCAGCGGAACCGGGGAACGGGACAGAAACTCCCACGCCCCCAGCAGGCCCACCGCCTGGTGGTGAGCCGTCGTGAGCAGGCCCCAGACGGACAGGCCCGGTGCGCCGCGTTGCCGCAGACCGCGATCGTCGATTGTCGGCAAGGCGGACCCCGCCTCGCGGGTCCCCAACTGCTGCGCATAGCCGAGCAAGAGGTCTTCCGCCATCCGTACCACTCCCAGGCCGTCGCTGCAGGCGTGATGCACCTGGAACACCGCTTCGTCCCCCTCCCGCCCGGCGACGACCCAGACGCGCAGGCCGGGCTCCTGCCGCAAGTCGATGCCGACCATCGGGGGTAACCCGTAACGATTCACCGCAGAGTCCCAAACGACCGTGGGACACCAGCCGGGATGTTCAACCCAGCGGAGTCGCCGCCACCTGCCGCGGGCAACCGTCGAACGCAGCAAGACATGACGTTGGACTGTCAGGGCCACGGCGGCTTCCCAGGCTGCGCGATTCAGCGATCCGGAAAACCGCAGGCGCAGAACGACTGTCATGGGGTGCGAGGGGCGATCGTCGCACAGCATGTACTCTTCCAGGCACGTGAGCGGTGAGCGGAACATGGCCGTCCAAGCTAGTCGGCGCGGGCTGGGAAAGCAAGAGGCCCCCGAACGAAGCACCGGTGGTGAGCCGACCGCGATTCGTGGCACAACGCGGCGTCCGAAAACTGCGGGCGACGCTCGGTGGAGTTTTGGCACGGCCGATCGACGACGGGGCGAAGGGCCTGAGACCTTCGATCAACCGCCGTCCGCCGGCCCCGGCTCGCGTCAGTCGCCTGGGGGGCACAAGGCAGCGAGCGCCGCGGCGCGCCGCGCCAGTTCCCTGCGGTCGCCGCGCGACAGCAAATGCTCGCAGACCAGAATGTGCGGCATGGCCCAGACGCGGGCGATGCTCAACAGCCACCCTCCCAATCGCACCCGCCAGGGAACCGCGGGGCGCGGGGCGGGAACTCCTTTCCGCAACACGACCGGATTCCAGAAGAACGCGCCGGCGACGGGAACCAGTTGCTGCGGCGCGTACAGCCGTCGCCAGTCGCCGCTGTAACGAAGGTTCGAACGGAGGTGGGTTCCGACGGCGGGCGAAACATAGAAGAACGGCGCGTGAACGACCAGCGTGCCGCCCCGCCGCAGCAGGCTCGCCAACCGCCGGACCAGCTCGGGCGGATCCGGCACGTGTTCCAGCACGTCCAGGCAAACGATCGCGTCGAAAGACTCCGGCGTCAGCGGCTGCGGAGACGCCAAACCGCGGACGCGCACGCCATCTCGCGCGATCACCGCGGACGCAAACTGGCGGCAGCGTGCGGACACTTCGTCGTAGGTGACGTCATGGCCTGCCTGGGCCAGGTACAGGCTGTCGTATCCCAAGCCGTCGCCGTAGCACAGGACGCGCCCCCCATGCGGAAGCTCTGTCCGCAGAAACTCGGCGATCCAACGCCGCAACTGGCACTTGCTGCCGCAGCGGTTCCAGACCGTGGTCTCGTACAGGAAGGCGTCGCTCCGTTCGTAAAACGCCGGTAGCCCGTCGGACCATGCGTGCAAAGGCAGGCCCGCCGCCGCCAAACCGCGACGCACGTTCTCGCCAAGCGAGCGGTGCTCCGCGACCAGCCGCCGACACACCTCGTCGGCCGGACAGCCCGTCAGATTCGCGATCGTCTCGATCAGGAACCGATCGTCGTCCAGGACCGCCAGGTGCGGATCGGGGACGCTCGCCACGGGACAGCCCTGCGGGGACGGAATCGCTTGCATGACGGCGGCTCCCTGAGCGGATCGGGATTCCCAAGGCCGCGCTCGTTCGGAGAACGAGACTGGCCTACAATACGGATCGAGTTGTCGAAGCGGCCGGGGGACCGCAAAAGGGCGCGTAGCCCAGCCGGCGGGTCCGCTCGGCGTCCAGGATCTCGTATTCAATTCCGCGCCACGACACGCGGCGGCGGAAACGGATGAGGGCCACGGCCAGGGGCGACAAGACGTGGGCCAGAACGATGCCGGGAAGCAGCCGCAGGGCGGTTCCCGGCGCGGGCCGCGGCACGTCGCGCCCTTGGGAGCCCAGGATCCGGCAGACTCGCCGGTCGATGGCCACCACCGCGATCAGGCTCGAAACCCAATACAGACCCCACAACGCGGCCAGCGCGAGGGACGCCGCCCGGTCGTGGGCGGCAAGCGCCGCGACGATGGCCGAGGCCGCCAGAACGTGGGTCGCCACCAGATTGACGGCATGGCCCGCCACGATGTACCACACCGGTCCGCTGTGACGCGTCGACAACAGCTGGCGCTGCAACCAGCGAAAGAAACCGGCCAGCGAGATGCCCTCGCGGTTCAGCATCAGAAGCTGCGGGACAAGGCACACCCTGCGGCGGCAGCGGCGCAGTTCGCGGGTCGCCACGCCGTCGTCGGAAAACGCGCGGCGCCAGGCTTCAACTAGACCGATCTCGTCAATCGTCTGCCGCCGCAGGGCCAGACTGCCGGCCCAGACGATTCCGTTCAGCCAGATTTGTGCGACCGCCCCGACATTCCAGACAAAGCGGGTCAGCGTCCCCCACTCGGCAGAAGTCACCGCGTACCAGCGTTGGCCCGTCACTGCGGCGACCGTCCCGTCGCCCAGGGGCGCGACCAGCTCGCGGAGCCAGGTGGCGTGAGGCGTCACGTCCGCATCCAGAAAGGCCAGGACCTCGAATCGCGGTGCGAGCCGTTCCACCACCTGGACCACGGAGCCCGCTTTCAGACTGCACGATTCGCCGGGGTGTTCCAGCAGTTGAACGCACAAGCGGCTCGGCAGCGTCTTTGCCAACCACGGCCGCAAATCCTCCCAAACGGGATCCTGATCGCTGTCGACGATCACGTGGACCGTATAATCCGGATAATCCTGGTCGAACAGTCCCGCCAAGGTCGCCGCCAGAAACGGATCCCGCCCGCGCAAGGGCAGGACGACCGCCACCGGAGGCCGCCAGGGGCTCTCAGCCCGCCGGACGCCGCGCCCCAGGTAGCACCAGAAGGCCGCCACGGTCACCGCATGGGAGACGGTCAGCAGCAGCAGCAGGACGGCTGCCAGCAACGTCAACGTCGTCATCAGATACTCTGTTGTTTCCGAAGATACTCTGTTGCTTCCGAGGCTCGACAGCGCCGATGTGTGTGGTCTTGTGCCGATCCGGCCCCCTGCTCGCCCCCCTGGGCGAGACGGAAGCCAAATCCGCCTTGGCGACGGCTCCCCGCTCCGTCGCGTGCGACGCTCCGGACGGAGTCCCGCAGGCATCGACCTGGCACGCACGGACTGTTATGATAACCGCAGCGCGGCGCGAAACAAGTCAGAACGGCCGCGGTCCGGAGGGCGATTGAGGCGGCCGAATGCCCCGTGAGGGCGTGCCGGAGGCGGCGGCGAACCCTTGACGAAGCGGCGACTGGCTGGTAGACACTGGCCAGCGAATCTCTCCCGCAGGCCAATTTCCGATGCGGTGACGACCTGGCAGGGCGACGCCCTTGCTGCGACGCAAGCGTGCGGCCAGCGGACGGATGGAACGGGATCGCATCTACAGGGCGGGGATCGCCTACAGGGAAGGACGCGCGATGCCGGTGATCGAAGCGGCGGGGTTGAAGAAGACGTATCACACGGGAGAAGTCGACGTCGAAGTCCTGCGGGGAGTCGACCTGGAAGTCGAACGCGGGGAGTTCGTCGCGATCATGGGACCGTCGGGTTCGGGCAAGAGCACGTTGCTGCATCTGCTGGGCGGCATCGACGTGCCGACCAGCGGACGAGTGATGCTGGACGGCGAGGATCTGTCGAACCTGGGCGACGACGGTCGGACGCTGCTCCGCCGCCGCCGGCTGGGCTTCATCTTCCAGACCTTCAACCTGTTGCCGACGCTGACCGCGGAGGAGAACGTCGCGCTGCCCCTGGAACTGGACGGCGTGCCGTCGTCCGAAGCCCGCCAGCGAGCCCGGACGATGCTCGACCAGGTGGGCATGACCCATCGTCGCCAGCACGTGCCCGGCAAGCTGTCCGGCGGCGAGCAGCAGCGCGTCGGCGTGGCCCGAGCCTTGGCGATCGAGCCGCTGGTGCTGCTGGCCGACGAGCCGACCGGCAACCTGGACAGCGCGAACGGGCGGCAGGTCACGGCGCTGCTGCGGGGCCTGGTCGATGAACTGCAGCAGACGATTGTCATGGTCACGCACGACGCGGCGGTAGCGGCTTCGGCGGATCGGCTGGTGCAACTGCGCGACGGACTGGTTGTTCGCTCGGACTGCCAGGAGCCCGGCGGGGGAGCGGCCGCCGCGGCAGGCCGGGAGGAGCGCGGCGGATGATCCTTTGGAAGTTCACGATCCGGGAAATACGGCATCGTCCGGGGCGCGCGACGTTGACGCTGCTGAGCATCGTTCTGGGCGTGGCCGCCGTGGTGGCGGTGACGTTGTGCGGCAAGACGACGCGGCGGGCCTACCGCGAGATGTACGAAAGCCTGGCCGGACGCACAGGGCTGGAAGTAATCGCCGACGGTCCGGGCATGCGGGTCGCCGGGCTGGTGCAATCCCTGGAGCAGCTGCCCGGCGTCCAAGCCGCTGTGCCGGTGGTCCAACAAACGACGACGGCGTACCACCAGGGGCAGCGGACCCATCTGCTGGTCCTGGGCATCGATCCGGTCAAGGAAACCGCGATCCGCGACTACGAGATCCGGGAGGGCCGTTTGTTTGAGGCCGGCCGAGGCGCCGTGCTGGAATCGAATTTCGCCCAATCGCTCGGCATCCGCTTGCACGACGAGATCAAGCTCTTGACCCGCCGGGGACTGCGTCAGACGACGGTGGCCGGGTTGGCGGAGTTGCGCGGCGTGGCGGGCTTCAAACAGGCCGGCGTGTTGATGGTTCCCTTGGCGGACGCACAGCGTTGGTTCCTGCGGCCGGGCTATGTGAACACGATCAACCTGGTGTTGACGCCGGACGTCCGGTCCGAAGACGTGGCGGCTCAGGCGAAAAAGCTGCTGCCGCCCGGCGCGATGCTCCGGACACCGGCGGCCCGCACGAAGCTGGCGGCGGAGTCGACGGCGAGCCTCGAACAGGGGCTGAAATTCGCGTACGCCACGACGCTGGCGCTGGCCGTGCTGATGATTCTGAACACCTTTCTGATGAACGTCAAGGAACGCCGCCGCCAACTGGCGGTCCTGCGGGCCGTCGGCGCGACGCGAGGCCAGATCCTGGGCATGCTGCTGCGCGAGGGGCTGGTGCTGGGCGTCGCGGGCACGCTGCTGGGCTGTCTGGCCGGGTTGCTGGGGGCGTCGGAACTGGTGCGGGTCATGGCCCAGGTCTACGACACATCCTTGCCCGAGGTGCAATTGGATTGGGAGGCCTTTGCGGTGGCCGCCTGGCTGGGCCCGCTGATGGCGCTGGTCGCCACGTTCATCCCGGCGCAGCAGGCGGCCCGCGTCACGCCGCTGGAGGCGCTGCGGCCTTTGGTCAGCGACCACTCGGCGGGCCTGTCTCCCTGGTTTGTCGTGGGCGCCGTTTTCTGTTACCTGGTGCCCGGCGCGATGCTGGCCGCGACCATTGGAGGCTGGCTGCCGATCGAGTGGGCGATCCCCGTCGGCGTGCTGTTCATGGCCGCGTCCATTCCCTTGGCCCTGGTCGTGTACGGGCCCCTGGTGCGTTTGGCCGCCGTGCCGGCGCGGCGCTGGCTGGGGATCGAAGGCGAGTTGGCGTGCCGCCAGTTGCTTCGCCGCCGCACCCGGACTGGATTGACGTTGGCGGTCTTGGTCCTGGCGATCGGCACCGGCATCGGTCTGGGCACCACGATCACCAACAACATCGACGACGTCCACGCTTGGCTGGGCCAGACGCACGCCGGCGACTTCTTCGTCCGCGTGGTGCCGGGCGATCCGTCCAGCAGCCGCGCGGCGGAGATGCCGGAGGAGATCGGCGAGGAGATCCGCGCCGTGCCCGGCATCTGGGGGCTGGGCAGTTTGCGATTCGTCAACGCCGAGATCGCCGGCCAGCCCGTGGTAATCATGGTCCGGGGACTGACGCACGGCGAAGGCGTGCCGGTCAATCTGGCCGTGGGCGATCCGGACGAGGCCGCGCGGCGGTTGCTTGCCGGCGACGCGATTGCGGGCACGGTCTTGGCCCAGCGGTGCGGACTGAAAATCGGCGACGTGGTTCAAGTGGAGACCAATGTCGGGCCGCGGCAGGTGCGGATCGCCGGTTTGGCGAACGAGTACATGGTCGGCGGCTTGATGCTGCACATGGAACGCGAAGCGGCCCGGAAGGTTTTCGACATCGGCGGCGTAGACGTGTTCATGATCAAGGCCTATCCGGCTGAACGGGCTGCGGTCGAAGCCAGATTGCGGCAACTCGCCCAGCGCGACGGACTGCTGTTGCACTCGTTCGCCGATCTGAGCAGCCGGATGGACGCGATGCTGGACGGCGTCGTCGGCAGCTTGTGGGGCCTGCTGGTGCTGGGCTTTCTAGTCGCCGGCTTCGGCATCGCCAACACGTTGACGATGAACGTGCTGGAACAGACCCGCGAGTTGGCCCTGCTGCGCGTGGTAGCGATGACGCGCCGGCAGGTCGCCAAGACCGTGCTGGCTCAAGCGCTCGTCATGGGCTTGATCGGCGTTGTCGTGGGAACCATCGCGGGGGCGGCCACGGCCTGGGTGATCAGTCTGACCATGCTGCCGCTGCTGGGCTATCAGATCGGATTCGACCTGCCCCTGGACCTGGTCGGCGGCTGTTTCCTGCTGGCCTTGGCGATCGTCCTGCTCGCCGCTTGGCTCCCTGCCCGGCGGGCGACCCGGCTCGATTTGCTGGAAGCCCTGAAATACGAGTAGGGCTGGAAGCGACCGGCGGGCGCCTTCGCCCCGAGTGCGCCGCCTAACCCGGCCCGCGGCCTATCCCGGCACGTCGCGGACCACCGTGTTGCCGCCGCCGTCGAGGGTCAGGCGGAGCGGCGGATTCGTCCGCCACGCGCCGCAGGTGAAATCCGGCACGTCGATGGGCGCCGAGCGGTTCATGACCGACCACAGGGTCAGCGGCGTGATCGAACTCCACAGCGCGGCGTCGTAAACGTCCACGTCCAGCGGCCGGCCGTTCCGCAGGTTGTCGACCAGCCGCCAATCGACGGTGAAATCCATGCCGCCGTGCCCGCCGAAGCGCTTCGCCGTGTCCTCGATCGAACGGATCAACTCCGGCGTGTACTGCCGTTCGAGTGTCTTCATTTCCGCGGCATCCGCGAGATGCTCCCCGTCGGGATAGATCCGCGGCGGAAGCGGGTATTTCTGTGCGAATCCCCGGCTTCCCGCCAGCTGGAAAATGCGCGAATACGGCCGCGGATTCACCGCGTCGAACTCGACCAGCAACGTTTTGCCGCTCACCGTGCGGATCATCGTCGTGTTGACATTGCCCGCGTGCCGCTGGTTCTTGAACTGCTGGTGGTAGGCGCTGCCGGAGGCGGCCAGCGCGTTGGCCGTCTTGGCCCGGATGAAATCGTCGGTCTCCATCGACGTCAGGTAGTCCAGGCGGTCGCCCCGTCCGATCTTCATCGCCTGGCAGATCGGCGCCGTTCCGTGGGTCGGAATCCGGTTCCCCGGCGCGAGCGCCAGCACCGATCCGTACCACGGGGCCGATTCCTTGCTCAGCGGCGGTTTCGGTTCGTCGAACAGCGGACGTTCCGGGTGGAGGTACGCTCCTTCGGCGTGAACGATGTCGCCGAAGAACCCCTGATGCGCCATGTTGATCGCCATCGACTCGAAAAAATCGTAGACGCAGTTTTCCAGGATCACACAGTGTTTTCTGGTCCGTTCCGAGGTATCGACCAGCCGCCAGCAGTCGTCCACGCGCTGGGCCGCCGAGACTTCCACCGCCGCGTGCTTGCCCGACGCCATCACGTGAACCGCCATTTCGGCGTGATAGAACGTCGGGGTCAGCACGTAGATCAGATCGAGGTCCTCGCGCTCGCAAAGCGCTTTCCAGGCGTCGCGGGAGCCGGTATAGACAGCCGGCTCGGGACGACGGTGCAACCGCAGGAAGTCCTTCGCCCGCTGGATAGGAAAGTCGTACACGTCGCAAATCGCGCGGATTTCAACGCCTTCCATCCGGCCCAGTCGCTGGATCGAGGCGTAGCCGCGGTTGCCCAGTCCGATATAACCGACGCGCAAATCCGGGATCGCCGGGGCCGCGTATCCGCACATGTTGAAGACCTGTTTGCGGTCCTTGTGTTGGGCGATCGTCGCCTCCATCTGTTCGTAGAAATCCTGGGGCGATTTGTAGCCCGGACCCAGCAGCCCCACAAACGGCAGAACGCTCGAATGGGCGAGAAAACTGCGTCGCGACGGGTTCATCAGCTTCGCTACCTTTCCGTTTTCAAGTGATACTTGCCGGGGACGGGAATCCGATACAGCCCGTCCGCGTCCGGCGACGCGACGGGCATGTCGAACGACGGGTGGTCGATGTTCGGCTCCAGCTTGAACCGGCTCTCGAACAGCGCCCGGTACGACTCCCGCTTGCCGGTGAAACTGGCGATCATGCCCAGCACGCCGACCATCGTCGATTGGGCCATGCGGAATCCGTCGTTGATCGGCTTGCCCTCCAGGATGGAGTTGATCAGGGCGTAATGCTCCTGGACGTACATCGACCGGACCCGGTCTTTCGGATCGGGACGCCAGCGTTCGTTGCCCCGCGTGTCGGTCAGGAACGGAATTCCGGTCGCGTTGAAGACCAGGCGTCCCTTGGTTCCGTGAAACACGTCGATGTTGCTGGACAAGCAATTCTGGGCGGTTCGAGTCGCGCCGTAGATGCGTTTGCCGTCGGCGTACTCGTAGATCACCGATGCGTGGTCGAACAGATCGCCCAGGGCCGGGCTGAACACGCTGGAGCGGCCGCCGAGCGCGTAGCAGGTTTCCGGCAGTTCATCGTTCAGCGCCCACAGCACCGAATCGAGATTGTGCAGCAGCGACTGCTGGATTTCGTCGCCGTTGAGCCACGTGAAATGCTCCCAGTTGCGGATCTGGTATTCCGTTTCCGACCAGGCCGGGTCCTTGGGAATCAGGTTGTAAGGCGTCCGCAGATAGTCGGACTGTGCGGCCAGGATCTCGCCGATTTCGCCGTTGCGGATCCGCTCGATCGCCTGAACGCGGAGCAGATCGTAGCGGTAGCACAGACCGGAGACGTTGGCGAGTTTCTTCTGTTCAGCGACCTTCGCCGCTTCGAGCGTGACGTGCACCCCGTCGGCGTCGACGCCGTTCGGCTTTTCGGTAAAGGCGTGCTTGTCGGCCTGCACCGCGGCCAGGTTGTACGGCGGATGGAAACGGGACGGCAAGGCGATGTGCATGATATCGCTTTCCGCGATCACTCCCTGGTAACTGTCGAAGCCCGTAAAGATGCGTTCGTCGGAAACGTCGATCCGGCCACGGCCGATGTCGGAGCCGGCGATCGCGTCGCGAGTCAGAACGGCCTTCTCCCGGAACAGATCGCCCAGCGCGACGACGCGGACGTTGGGCATCGCGGTCAGAGAATCGAACAGCGACCCGCGGCCGCGATTGCCGCAGCCCACCAGCCCGATCTTCAGAACGTCGGACCCGGCGGCATGAACCGGCTGTGACGCGGCCCACACCGCGGCTCCGGTCGCGGTGCCGAACTTCAGAAAACCGCGCCGCGAAAACTGCTTGACCGTCATGCTTTCTCTCCTGGTTGGATGGATGGCAAGAAGCGGTTGGAGAAGGCGAACCGGACGGTTGGCAGGGAACACGGCAGGGTCGACTCCCGTGTCGCCGCCCGGCGGCTTCTTCCAACTCCGATGGTTGGACACACTGCCGCAGTGGTGTTGGTTTCCGTGGCGATTTTACATCAGAACCCAACGCCGCCATACCAGGCTTCCAGGAAGCCGCTGGCCCGGACGGGCCGGCGTGCCTCGCCCAAAACGCGAAAGGCCGCCCCCGACGCTTGGTCTTGGGACGGCCTTCCGACGCGAAAGGAGGGACGCGATGGAGGTTTAACGCAGGTAACTCAAGGAGACGGTCGGGCCGGTGAGGCCGATATCCTGGTGGATCAGGCCAGCGACAGGGGCCCACTCCCAGGCCTGGGATTCCCACAACGCGGCAAGCGTCACCTTGCCACCCCGCGCCAGGCAGCGAGACCACTCGACGCCCAGGCTCAGCTCGTTGATCTGCATCAGGTGATCGTCGGCATAGACGCCCGCGGGGAAACCTGCCAGAACGCCCGTCAGTCCGAGATCGGTCTCGCCGTACATCCACGACGAGCGGGCGCTGCCCACCAGGGCCAGACCGCGGGAACCAAACGGCCGGCGGAAGTCGACGGCGACCGTCGGACCGACGCCTTCGAAATCCATGCCGACGCCGGCCGCCAGAGGCAGCAGATTCGCCAACGTGCCGAAAGCCCCCACGCCGGTCTCCATCTTGGCGTAGCGGAAACCGCCCGCCAGTTGAAACTGCAACTGACCCAGACCGCCGCGCTGGGTCGCCTCGAAATCAAGCGTCTGGGCTTCCAGCCATGCATAGGTCCCTTGCAACTCAAGAGCCCCCAACGCCAGCGGCGGATGGTTGGCGGGCGGCGTTTGGGTGGCGCCGGCGTCGAACGTGAAGTACCGGGCGCGAATGCCCAGTCCGTCGGCATTGTCCCATCCCAGCCAGATGCGCGGAGCCGCTTCGTAATCAAAACCCGGCGTCACATCGACTTCCGGATGAACCAAGATGCCGGCACCGAGCGTCCCCAAGTGGGGTTTGAGCACGGTGAGATCCACCCCCGCGTACCAATTGCTCGTGGGGGATTCGCAACAGATCGGATCTTCTTCGCCAGAACCCATGTCTTCGCCCCGCGCGCTTGCCGCCATCAACAGCGGCGCGAGCAGGACCGCCCAAAAGAACCCCTTCTTGTACACGGGAAATACTCCTTTTCCATGAAGTCCGCAGATGGTGCAACCGGTGCGCCAGGCGTCATGCTCTGGACCGCTACATCCCCTACACTCGGCATGCCCCGGCCCGGATTTGCAGAGTATCCGGCGTTCCCCATACGACCGTCGAATCGCAATCAAATCGCGCAATCGCCACAGTTTAACGCAACCGTCGTCGAGCTCCCGGCCCACCGCAGGCGTTGGCCGGTGCGATTGTCGCTTGGGAGTCAACCGTCCATCAGAATGACGAACGAAAAACAGACCGGACGCGGCTCGCAGAGGATGGGCGCGAGCGGGTGGGAGGTGGAGTGGGCATCGGCCGGCGCGTCATCCGTCCCGCGCGGACATCCTCGCCGCGTTGTCGCGCAACAGTCGCCGGACGTCCCGCGCGACGGCCTCTTCGCTGACCGTCCAGCCGGTGGCGGCCAACTGGCGGTACTGGTCCGCAAGGACGTCCGCCATCACCTGACGGCTGTGGTCCCACTTGTAGACCAGTTGCTCCAGCACGCGCGCGTCGGAATGCTGGGGAATGAAGCTTGTCCCGAGCAGTTCCAACCGCATCCGGGTGATCTCGGCGATCAACGATGGCGTGTTCAGGAACCACCAGCAGCCGAAGATCGTCAGGTTGCCGAATTTCCGGGCCAGCACCGCCAGTTCGTGCTGGTTCTCGCGCGACAACAGCGTGACCAGAAAGCGGTTTTCGGGGAACTCGGCGCACAGCCGCGTCACGCTGGCGATATCCGCCTTGCCGACCATGTCCCCGGCATCGCCCAGGGCCGGATTCACGGCGGCACGGCAGCCGATCATCATGGCCAGCGGCAGTCCGCGCTCACTCAACAACGGCAGCAGGGCCTCCCGCAAGACGATCGCGTGCGGCCGCGCATCGTCCTGGCCGGCGTAGCAGAACTCCGGCGGCAGACTGGCGGCACAGTACACGGCGGTCAGGCGATCGATCCAGTCGGCGAGGAAACGGCGAAGTTCGGCCAGCGTCCGCGGACCTAAATCCGCGTCGCTCTGGTACCCCCACGCGGCCAGTTGAGCAGCGGCGCCGGGCCAATCGCGCAACAGGCGGTCGATGCGGAGCACTCCCGCAAAACGGCGGTCCGGGCGTGCCGAGCCATCCAGCCAGCGGCGGCGTTCGTGGTCGTCGAAGACGTTATTGGTCATCGTGATCCGCTCGATGCCGGCCAACTCCATAACGCGATCGATGTGCCGATTCAGATCCTGGGCGGCGAACCAGCGGCGATAACGGTCCAGCGTCGGTTCGTTCGGGTCCAGGCCGAAACGGGTGAGCGTCGACAGCACGCCTCGGCACGCTTCCGAAACGGGCGAGCGGTCCCAGAACAACCGCTGCCAGATCAAGTCGGCCTGCTCCCGCTTGCTCATCCGCCAGAACGTCGCGTAGGACAGCCTTTCCGGCGAGACGACGCGGAACAGTTCGGCCACCAGGTAGTGATACGTCAGCAGTTCGTCGATGCCCCACAACAGCAGGCCTTGCGGATCGGCCTCGCGTCCGGCTCCCGCCAGCGGCGAGCCGAGCGTGGGCGGGTAGAGATGCGTGTGAACGTCCCACACCGCTTGCGAGGCGACGATCCGGCGGACCGTCTGGGCGACAGGGTCTAGCGACTGGGAATCGGAGGGCCGTGACATGGGCGTCTGCTTTCCGAAAGTTGGCGGCGTGCGATCGGGATTTCCGCCTGTTGGCTAATCACCGTGCCCCGGCCGGCGGGAGGCCCCTCCCACGCTGCCGTTTGTCTCCCGGCCACGACGCGACGTGCCGGGATCAGGGAACCGTGTCTGCTTCGAGACTTGACTCCGCCCATTGTCGCCCGCAGCCGGGCTGGTGCAAGGGCCGAGTGGCCGCCGACGCGGCGCAAAGCGAGGCGGGACGCGGGCAGCTCAGATTTCGGACCACTGGCCGGGAACCGGCGCCGGGTAACGGCCCTGGGCGTCGGCGTGGACCGGCGCGGGGCTGTCGGCCGTGAGGCTGGCGACGTTCGGGCAGAACTGGAACTTGGAAGCCAGCGCTTCCTCCCAAGTGATGACCTTGCCCGAGTGGACCGCCGCCCGGCCCATGATCGAGGCCAGATCGGCGTAGGCGGCCCGGCGGGCTTCGTTGTGCGGCCGGTCGTTGCGGATCGCGTCCAACAGCACGTTCCATTCGGCTTGCCAGGGATTCACTTCGGGCTCCGACTTCCAGGCCAGGTTGTCGGCGGCGATTCGCTGGTCGCGGTAAATCCGGGTGTTGATCGGCGAGGCGCCCCAGACGCAGAATTGGCCGGCGCACTTCGTGCCGTGGACGTACGTGGCGAACTCGTTGTGGCAGTTGGGCAGGTAGCGCCCGTTGACCATGGCCTTGGTGCCGTCCGGAAAGGTGTATTCAATCGCGTAGCTGTCGAGGTTCTGGCCGCAGTTGTCGCTGTTGGCTGCCCGGCCGCCGATGCCGTGCGCCGAGACGGGCCAGGCGTCCTTGATCCAACAGCACTCGTCGACCTGGTGGACCATCAATTCGATCAGGATGCCCGAGGACGCCCAGAGGAACGCCCAGCGCACGCGGAGTTGGCCGAGCAGTTCGCTCCCGGTCCATTTGCGAGGCCCGAACTGGTATCCCGACTCCATGCGATACGCGCGGAGGAGTTGGATTTGGCCCATCGCTCCGTCGCGGATCCGCTGGATCATCGCCTGGCGGGCGTTGGAGTGCCGCCACATCAGGCCGGCGGCGATTTTCAGATTCTTCTGTTCGGCGATTTCGCCCGCGTGGATGATCTGCCGCACGCCCACGGGGTCGGGCGCAAACGGTTTCTCCATGAACACATGCACGCCCTTCTGGACGGCATAGTCGAGTTGCAGGGAGCGAAAGGCGGTGTAGCCGGTCAGCATCGCGACGTCGCCCGAACCCAGGCAGTCGATGGCCTTGCGATACGCGTCAAACCCGATGAATTGCCGTTCGGGCGTCACGTCGATCTTGTCACCGAACTGCTTGGCAAGCGTCTGGTGGGATGCTTTCAAGCGGTCCTCGAAAAGGTCGGCCATGGCAAACAGCTTGACCGGACCGCCGGGCGCGGAAAGGGCGTTGGCCACCGCGCCGCTGCCGCGTCCGCCACAGCCGATCAGGGCCAGTTTGATCGAGTCATCGCCCGCGGCATGGACGTGCGGAACGGCAACGCCGGCCAACGTCGTCGTGGCGGCGCATTTGCCCGCCGTGCTCAGGAATTGCCGGCGTGTCTGAGGCCCGATCGTCGTTTGGAGATTGGCTCGGTTCATGGAAGGCTCCTTGTGTGGGGAGGGTCTGGCTATCTCGGCCGCTGCGACAACTGGGTGCGTTTCGCATTGAACACATAGTAGCTGGCCTGAGCGCGCAAGCCGCGGGCGGCCGCGCCGATTCCGGCCAGCACGCCGCGCACGTCGCGGAGGATCGTGGGGCTGTTGCCATAATAGGAGTGGCCCAACAGGCTCTCGTCGACGTTGCTGGCGTCGAGGACTTCGATCTGAGGCCATTCGGGGAAGGTCGTCACGTTTTCGCCGCCCTCGCCCAAGCGTTTGTAGCGATGCGCTTTCTTGGAAGCGACCAGGGCCCAGTCCTGCGACGACGAGTAGATCGAAATCCGCTCGGCCGCATTCACAATCCGGGGCGCAATCTGCTGTTTGAAGATGGCCGCGTCGATATCGGGCGCCGCCAGGATGATCTCGTCGTAGCGGACGGGGGCTGCCGCCGGTGACGCCGCCAGTTCTTTCAACGCGGTGGTCAGCACTCGCGTGCCCATGCTGTGAGCGACCAGGTGGATCTTGGCCGCCCCAGACTGCTGGACGTAGCGGGTCAGAAATTCCATCAAATGCGGCAGCGTCCACATCGCATTGCCCTCGCACTCGACATAGTTCGCGGGCGCCGGCCAGCTGTACAGAATGGCCGCGCCCGGAAAGCCCAAATCGTATTTCATCTGCGCGGTGCGGCGCGCGGCGGAGGCAAAGTCGACGTTGAACCCGTGTACGAACACCAGCGCCGATCGGTCTTCCGACTCGCTGACGCTGGCTCGCACGTCGGCCTGCCAGCGGCTGTGCTCGACCGGCTGGACGTTCAGCAACACCACGTGCTTCATCGGATTCTCGCGGAATTCCAGCTTCCAGACCGACGGCCGTTCGACTTCGCCGGGGGTATGCCCATAAGGCACGCTGACTTCGCAGTAGCCCAGGTCCAGCGCCGCTCCGCTTTCGTCCAACCGCCGCTGATCGCCGTAGAACTCATTCGGCGCGTCGCCGCCCCGTTGACGATCGGTGGCATAAAAGATCCGTACGCGGCTGAAGCCCTTGTCGGCGGGCGACGGGGCCGCTCGTGTCGGCGGCTCAACCGGCGCAGGCTTCAACTCCGCCACCACCGGGGGCTCGGCATACCTGGGGTTGTCCTCCCACGACTTCTCGATTGTCGGCGCGGGAGCGGGAACCGATTGGGGAAACGATTTGGGGACCGAGTCGGGAACCAGGTCGGGAACCGGTTTCGCAATCGATTTGGGAACCGGCTCGGGAGCCGCCTCCGCCGCGCGCGGACCTTCGGGCTCGTCGCTCAGCGGCGTTTGTTCGGCGGCCGCCATGTCGGGCAGTCGGTGCTCAAACCTTGCGCCCCGTGGGACGTCCAGCGGAGGTTCACTCGCGCCGCCGCGTTCGCCCCGACCGGCGTCCGGTTGCTCGCCGGCGGTCTGCGCCTCCGGTGCGGTTTCGGGAGCGGATTCGTACGGAGTGTCGGCCGTCTTTTCTTGCGTCCCTTCGCGGACCAGGAAGTCTGCTTCGCGGGCACTCCCGCCGCAGCCGCACAGTGCGGCCAGCATCAGCGCACAGACGCCGGAAGCCGGCGCACCGAAGCGTCGTCTTGCCGAAACAGCCGGGTATTCGTTCACCCGCCGTTCTTTTGGCCTGCCGTGGTCTGGGGCAGACATTCCGACGCCGAGAAGCAAACGACGATCCATCTTCGCCGACTCCTGTGGGTGACCCGAACTCATCCCGATTCACACCCGCCTCGTGGGCTTCCGACATGGCAGCCGCTCCGATCCGCGAGTTCCGGAACCGGCCCGCAGTCCGGAGACTCGAACCGGCGCTACGCCACCTGGTCCGCCGCGTCGTCTTCTCGGGGCGGCGAGGTGTTCCGACTGGCTGCGCCGGTCAACAACTCGCCCCCATCCCCCGCCGGTTGGTCCACGATCAGCACGTTGTCCCCAAAACTGTCCTCGTCGACCACCTTGCCGCGGTCGTCCAGACGCACGTCGGCTTCGGACGTCTTGCGTTTGGCGACTTTCAACAGTTGCTCGAACAACCGGACCCGATCCGTGCCGTTGATCTCGCTCACCGCCGAGGCGACTTCGCCCAGGTAGCGGAGAAAGATCGAACGCCGCTCGCCTTCCTGTTTCACCCGGTTGCGGCGGCGCAGGTACATGCCCAATTTGCGGCCCACGGCCTGCAGGCCCAGCCGCAACTCGCGCTGGATCTCCGGATAACCCGCGATGGCTTCCTTGGATTCGCTGGTGAACGGCACCCAGACGCTGGCGATGTGGACCATCACCGTCACGGGACCGGTCGGCAGGGAACCGCGAGACTGGGACAGGCCGTAGGGCCGCCAGTTCATCGCCAGCACCGCTTCGGTCATCGCGCAATCGCGCAGCTTGAACTGCAGCGGCACGCGGTTGGCGTACCGCAGCAACTGCATCGCCTGGCCTTCGGACAAGTTCACGTTCCGCATTGCTTCGTGCAAGCGTTTGATGTCCGCCGGTTTCAGTTTGCCGGGCGATTGCCGCGTGCCGAAGCGGGCCTCCCGCAGAATCCGGTCCGCCGCCTCCCCGCCCAGCCCGTCGAACGTCGTGACGATGAATTGCCGCAGCGTGCGGGCGTCGCTCTCGTGCAGCAGTTGGGTGAGCACTTCCAGGGAGATCTTTTGCACGTGACTCGTTCCGCCGTAGGCCAAGGCCACTTCGATCTGGAACGGATTGCCGCGGTACACCGACGGCGGCCGCGTGGCCGCGCAGTAGAATTCGCCGGGCACCACGTGGTGCAGGCCCTTCAGCAGCAGTTCCTCGCCGATGGGCGAGATGCAGTCCGTCGCCGGGGCTTTGATCTTCGTCCGCTGGATGGCCCGGAACACCGAATCGGCTTCCTGGCGCCCGATGCGTTTGGGCGAGGCCCGCGTGCCGACCTTGGCCTCCTCGCAAATCCGCCGCGCGACGGCCGGGCTGACGCGAGAGAAAGAACTCACCAGGAACTGGGACAACGTCGGCGATTTGGTCTCTTTGAGCATCGTCACCAACCGGCCCAACTCGATCCCGTACGGATGCGGCTTGATCTCCCGCGGCTCCTCCGGCAGGCGGAGCGTGGACCGCGGGTACGTCTTCTGATTGCCTTCCGGATCGGTGTAGTGCAGCGTGATATGGGGGTTGGCGATCACGGTCTGCTCCAGGTACTCGTCGACGCTTCCCCGGCCGCGCTGGTATTTCGCCTCCAATTCGATCGTGACCCGCGTGCCGCTCTTGACCGGCTCCGGCGGTTTGTCGCCCTGCGGTTCGTATTCCGCGACCCACTCGATGCCGTGCCGTTCGATGTACGCCCGGCCGGCCTCGTTCGGCGGGATATCCACGCCCTCGCCCTTGCCGTTGAGGATTTCCGGGAGGTTCTTCTTGGTGTCGATCTGGATTTCGTAGTAGTGCGCCGGCTTGCGAAGCGAGATTTTGGAGAGGATCTTGATCGGGCTGCCCGTCGTCAGCATCCCGTACATGCCGGCGGCGCTGATGCCGATGCCCTGCTGGCCGCGGCTCATCCGCAAGCGGTGGAACTTGGAGCCGTACAGCAACTTGCCGAAGATCAGCGGGATCTGCTTCTTGACGATGCCGGGCCCGTTGTCCTGGACGCCGATCTTGAAGCGATTGTCGCCCGTCTGTTCGAGGTGTACCCACAATTCCGGCAGGATGCCGGCTTCCTCGCAGGCGTCCAGCGAGTTGTCCACCGCTTCTTTGACGGCAGTCAACAGCGCTTTGCGCGGGTTGTCGAAGCCCAACAGGTGCCGGTTTTTGGCAAAAAACTCGCTGACCGAAATATCGCGTTGCTTGGACGCCATCGCCTCCGCCGACGCGCGGCGGCGCTGTTTGCCGTTACCGGATTCGTCGGCAGCAGGCGTTGGGTCGTGGTCGATGTCGTCGTCAAGCATGGTCAAGGTGGTCGACAAGGATGGCACTCCTTTACCGGACAGACCGGCGTTGCGCTGACCCCCAACGCCGCACGGCGACGTCGCCCGCGGCTCTGCGATCCGAGGTCCTGAGGCCAGGGGGGATTCGCCGGATTCTAGCCGCGTGCGTCGAGGCCTAACAGCCTGCGAAAAAAGGGGGAAGACGGGGCTCCGAGCTGCGCCGGAGCACCTCAAGCAAAAACGACCCTTGCGAGGTGCCTGTCCCGTTTTTTCAACAGGCGACGAAACGTTGGCAAGTTCAGTTACCTCCACGCCCGACGCAGACGGAGCCTTCGTTCGTCTGTGCAGGCTGTGCGGATTATAACGATTGGTCCGGATTATAGCGACTGGAAAGCGGTTCTCCCACCCGTTTCAGCCGGTGAAAACGGACGATTGCGGGTAATTGTTCCAGCCGGCAAACAAAGATTCATCCTCATCCGCAGAAGCGTCCGACTAATGCCGATAGCCCACACGGGGATCGACTCCGACGGCGGAACGCTCGGAGCACCAGAAACAGCACACCAAACTGCCGGCCGCCAGCCCCCGATCCCTACGCCCGGCCGGGACGATACCGTTTTCTGCGAACGTGTTCACGAGGAGAAATCCATGACAGGGAGAATAACCCATCGGATTCTGGCGGTCTTGACGGTCGGGCTCGCCTGCGGCGTCGCCACCAGCGGTCTACGTGGCCAGGACGAGCTCAGCAACGCTCCCCAGCCGTTGCCCTTGGAAACGGGAGCCGCAGAGTACGGTGCCGCGACGGCCTCCGCCGCAGACTCCGGTTGTCGACCGTGGGAGTATGGGAATCCCGACCTGTTCTATAACTTTTACGTTCCGAACAACTGCGGCGGCGCTCCGGCCGCCGCGTATCTGGCCCCACGCCCGGTCCCTCCGCTGGTCGGACATACTTACTACACCTACCAGCCGCTGATGCCCCACGAAATGCTGTATCCCCATTACCGCACCTACCGCCAGTGGTACGACGACGGTCGCGGATTCACTAGGACCAGGGTCGCCTGGTACTGCAATCCCCTCGTGGCGACGGTCAAAAGCGCCCACCAGGCGCTCCGGATCGCGAGGTAGACGCAGGCTCCGAAGCCGGATCCAAAAAGCCCGCCGCTGTCGCCAGAATCCACCCAGCCGGGCTTTGGGCGACCGCCCGCTGCCTTGATCCCTCCCACGTTATCCAGGAACCCACCCATGAAGACCCTACCACGAGCCGCCTTGCTGGCGGCAACCTTCATCATCACGGCGATCACGTCGAACGCGTTCTGCCAAAACGGACTTCAAACCCTGGAAGCTCCGCCGGCCAATCTGCAAGCTGTCTCCGAGTGGGCTGGCGATGCCTCTGAGGGCGCCTGCGGCGATTGCCAATCCTGTTCCAACGGCTGCAATACCTGCTACAGCGGGCCTCAGGGCTGCCTTGCCAACGCGGCCGCGGGGCTCAGCAGCATGGCCCACAGCGGCCAACCGCTGATCGATCCGTGGGCTCGGGCCGATTGGATTGCCGCCCAGCGGGCAGCGACCCAATCGTGGCACGCCGGTTACTACCATACCGCCTGGGGCGCTCCCGTGGCCCTGGTCGTTCCGCCGACCGCGCGGATGCAAACACGCATGGGATGGGGAGTGTCCCAGACGGCGGTGACGCCGATCTACCAGCAGTTCGAGCGTCCGTATCCCGGTGGCATGACGGCCCAGGGCGAAACGGCGCCCGGAACCCTGCCGTTGCGGCCGACGCCGCGTTGGCCAAGCCACACCGACCAGTTCGGCGTGTACTACGTCCGCGGGCCTTGGTAGGCCAGCATCCCAGCCGATTGTCCGCTCGGCGGCCACGCGAGTCGCTTCCCCGGACACGAAACAGGGCCGCCGGGACAAGCCCGGACCTGATCGGCCAGAAGCCCGGCTTGTTTGAGAAAGCCGGGCTTGCTCTGTTGGTTAAGCGAGCAATCGAGCAACGCTGTCCAGCAGGCGATCCATCGGAAACGGCTTGCGAATGTAGTCATCCACTCCAAGCATCTCGGCATAGGCCTTGTGGCGGCTGCCTTCGTTGGCGGTGACCATGATGATCCGCATCGGGACCGGACGCGTCCGCCGCAGACGCTCGAGCACCAGGAATCCGCTGCGTTTGGGCATCATCATGTCCAGGATGACCAGGTCGGGATCCTCGCGCTCGGCCATCGCCAATCCCTGGTTTCCGTCGCGAGCGACGATGATCTCGTAGCCCTTGGCTTCCAGAGCATACCGCATCGCCTCGATGATCTCCGCGTCATCGTCCACCAACAGAATCCGCTTCGATCCCTTCTGCCGTTCCGACTTCTTGTTTTCCTGGGTGACGTGTTCCGCCATTATCCTGCAATCCTCCGCTAGTTGCCACGAGATGTCGTCAACAGGTGCGATTTCCACTTCTATTCTAACGCAAACCGGCGTGGACGGAATATCCCGCAGTAAACTGGGACGGCGAACCGCCCCGCAGTCCCCCGCAATCGACAACGCCGCGGCTTCCTCGTAGAGCGGACTTCAGTCCGCTTGGGCGGAATGAACTCCGCCCTACGAGATCGTTCGCGGACAACTGGCTGGCGGCAATCGACTGAATGGGGTCAGGCTTACAGAATTCAATTTTGGCCGAGCAGGATCGTACCATCTGGCTGACGCCACGATCGGCCAAAATTGAATTCTGTAAGCCTGGCCCCAACACCGAAAACCGACGCGGCGTTCAATACCGGCCATTGGTGGTGGGCACCCCCGAACGGAACTGCTGCCTGGCTTCCAACAGCGCTTGGCCGGCTTTGCCGCTGGTTTCGATCATCAGCAGCGCATCGGCGCGGCCGCTGCTGGCCAGCGGCAGCACGGGCAGCGGCAGCCCCAGCGGCCCCATGCGTTCTTGCGTCGGCGAGGCGACGACGCCGCAGCCCAGCAGCAGGACCTGGTTGGCTGGCCAGCGGAACCGTTCGTGCAGTCGCCAACTGACGACTTGCGGCACCTGGACCTGCACGCGTTGAGCGCCGCCAGTGCTCACGGGGATGTCGACATTGACCGGCACCAACTTCTCAATCTGGTCCACGTCGCACTTGATGACGGCGTCGATGGTGTTGCCGTCCAGCGACATCAGGGGGCTGATCTGCAGCGAATACCCTTCTTGCATCTGTCCAGTCACGAGTTCATAGCCCGGCCAGACGTCCGACCGCATCCGCACCGAGCGGACGAACGTGCGGGGCGTGGTCCGTGTGACGGTGTGCGACTGGCCATTGGGGATCGGCACGCTGGACGCGTTCTGCTCGCGGTAATCGGTGCGTTTGCGCAGTTGGGCCAGCAGAATGGCCGCGTTTTCTTTGGAGACAATCCAGGCTTCCACGCCCGCCGTCTTCACGTCGATCGGCTGCAGCAGGGAGACGGCCGTCGTCCGCCAGTTGGGACTGCCAACGCTCACCAGCCGGATGCTGATCGCTTGAGCCTCCGCCTGGCTGCGGACAAACCGGTCCACGATATCCAGCACCAGACGCTGCATTTCCGGGGTGTGGTAGACGCGCAGGGAGTTCTTGCTTGCGCTGAGGATCCCCAACGGTTCGGAGAACCAGACGTCGGTCCCGGTTTCACGCAGAATCCAGTCGACCAGCGCCTGCTCCGGCCGCTCCGTGTTGGTGATGCCAGACGTGTAAGGCCGAATGTCGTATTCCCGCCAGACCTGGCCCTGGTCGTTGGGCAACACGCCGGAGCCCTTGTTGACGAGTGTGACCGGGGTTTGGGCGGCCGAGGCTCCTGAAGCCGTCATCGTCCGGCCGCCTGCCAGCGGTTCGGCCGACACGCTGCCGCTGCTGTTCTTCCAGCCTGCGCCGTCCGCGTTGGCTCCTGCAATCAGACCGTTCTCTTGCCCCAACGCGGCGGCAGCGCAGACCAACACCGCGGTCCAGAATCCGACGAATCGCAGCAACATCGCAAGCCTCCCTGCTCAGAATGAAGCCGGCCGCGCGGCAAAGCGGGCCTGGCCGGGGCGACGCCGAAAGGTGGGCGGAGTATACGTGCGTCAACGCCGGGCGGCAAGGCTGATCGGCGACAGGGGAGCGTGGCCGCCGCTAGCACGCTTGATTCGTCCCCGACTACAACCGACAATCAGGAAAACTGTAGCCAGCGAGGTGCGCTCATGATCGACAGACCGGTGGCCCTGGTGTCGGGCTCGTCCCGCGGGATTGGACGAGGAATCGCCTTGACTTTGGGACGTAACGGCTATGCAATTGGTGTCAACTATTTCCGCAGTTCGGAAGCCGCGTCGGCCGTTGTCGCGGAGATCGAAGCTAGCGGAGGACAAGCGATCGCGGTGCGGGGTGACGTGGGACTGGCGGCAGATCGAGTTGGGCTGGTCCAACAGGTCTGGGAGCACTTTGGGCGTTTGGACGTGTTGGTCAACAACGCCGGGATCACCTCGCAGGGACGCCGTGATTTGCTGGAAGCGACCGAGGAAAGTTGGGATTTGGTCTTCGACACGAATCTGAAGGGGCCCTTCTTTTTGGCGCAGCTAGCGGCCAGGCGGATGATCGAAGCGATCGAGGCGGGCCGTATCCCACAGGGCTGGATTATCAATGTGTCGTCGATCTCGGCCTATGCGGTCAGCACGAACCGGGCGGATTACTGCATGGCCAAAGCGGCGATGCAGATGATGACTTGGTTGCTCGCCACGCGACTGGCCGAACATCGGATTCTGGTTTATGAAGTCTGTCCGGGGGTGATCGAGAGCGACATGACGGCCCCCGTCCGGGAAAAATACGACCAATTGATCTCCGAAGGGTTGACGCCGATTCGCCGCTGGGGCACGCCCGAAGACGTGGCCCGCGCCGTCCTGGCCTTGACCCGCGACGCATTTCCCTTCAGCACCGGCGACCGGATCAACGTGGACGGCGGCTTTCACATCCGGCGACTGTGAGCGCCGACTGCGAAAAGAACGCTCCGTGCCGCGGAGTCCAGAGACGCGGCTTTGGGACAGTGTTGGGCTTCTTCTGCCGCATCGCTACGGCGCAAGTTCCCTTTACCGGCCCCGCTGCGAGAAACTATAGTTGCGGATAGGGAGGATGTTGCCATGCCGCAAGCGATTGTGGATCCAGAGGAATTGAGGGATTTTGCCCGGAATCTGAAGAAGTTCAACAACGATCTGCGCGAACACAGCCGTTCGCTGGCGAACCAGTTGGCCGCCTTGAGCACCACGTGGCGGGATCAAGAGCACAAGAAATTCAGCCTGCAGTTCGAAGAAGGCATGAAGATGATCGCCCGTTTCCTCGAAAACAATGAACGCCACGTGCCGTACCTGCTGCGAAAGGCGGAGCATATTGACGAGTACTTGAAGTCGTAGCTGCCTTGCCGACGAGCGGTCGCCGGTGATCAGCGATCGGGAGTCCGGGGCCAACGGCTGTCAGAAACCGTAACGCGCCCCCCCTTGACTGACGCATCGCCCCCAACCCCGCACGAAGCCTGGCCACGGTTCACTGACCACTGACCACTGACCACTGACCACTGACACTGACACTGACCACCGACAATGACCACTCAGGCCCAGATCACCTCCATTGACGCCGTGCGGCACTTCAAGCTTGCCTTGGAGGAATTCCAGGCCGAAACCCGCGAAGCCATTACCCAACTTCTGCTGGAGATGCGGCGTGGAGCGGACTGGATCGAGCACGACCGGAGCCGTTACTGGCCGCGCGCCATGCAACAGGCCTCCGACGCGGTGATCGAGGCCCGGAACAACTTGGAGCGTGCCGAACTGGCGCTTCGTCCCGAAGACAAGCGTTCCTGTCACGAGTACAAGATCGCGTTGGACAAGGCCAAGCGCCGACTGCGTCTGACAGAAGACAAGGTCCGGGCGGTCCGGCGGTGGCGGATCGAGGTGCAACGCGCGGCCGACCATTTCCACGGCGGGCTTGCCAAGCTGGCAAACTCTTTGGACATGGACCTGCCCCGCGCGCTGGCGGCCCTGGAGCGGATGGCCGCGGCGCTGGATCGCTATGCCGAGCGATCGGCGCCGATGGAGACGGCGGGCGGAGTGGAAACCGTTTCGGCATCGCCCGCTGCCCCGCCGCCGACTGGCGATGGCGAGTTGCCGGGAGGCGCACGGTGAGACACTGCGATTTGATCAGCGGGTTGGGACGGCTTAAGCACTCCGCGGCCCAGTTGCGGGACGCCTGGCTGACTGCCAAGTCGTACTGGTCGGACCAGGTCAGCCGCGATTTTGAGAAGAATCATCTGCAGCACCTGCCCGCCGAAATCACACTGGCCGTGGCCGCGGTGCAAGAGTTGACCGACCTGCTGGAACAGGCCGAGAAAGAATTGGAAGACCCCCAGTCAGCCGAGTAAACGGACCGTCATCATGCAGAATGCGTTCCTGGATCGTCAGCGGAAGGCCCTGGCCGACTTGGCCCAACTGGTCGCCCAGCGCGCTGCTGGCGAGGAGGACATCGACCGGCAACATGCGGCGCGGGCGAGCGAAATCCTGGCGCAATACAAATCGCAGCGCGAACAGCTGACCGCGGAATTCGAAAAAGAGATCGCCGCTCTGCGCGGTGAGTACAGCCAACTCCGCGAGGACGCCGTCTACCAGTACGAGTCGAACAGTTTCGCCGTCGTCCAGGAGGCAGAGAAGTTCGACAAGGACGTGGCCGAGGAGTTGGAGCGGGGACTGGAGCGCGCGAAACGGCAGTTCCAGATCACCCAGCGGGCCGCCAACGAGGAGTTCGTCCAGAGCAAGGACAAACCGGGCCAGGACTGCGAGCGAATCCGGCGGCGATGCCAAGGCCGGCTCGAAGAACTCGAAGATGTCTGGCGGCAAACTCAGAAGCTCTTGCGGCGGCGCGCCTGTGCGTTGCCCGACGACGGACCGGTGGGAACGGAGTTGGCGGCGGACGTGGACCCGCACGAACCGTTCCAGGCGGCGCTCAGCGCGGCCAAAGCGCGGCTGCAGCAGATGATCCGGCAGCCGGCAGCCAAGTTCCTGGAAGACGGCTGGCCGTTTCTGATCTTCCTGTTCACCGCGGGCGGACTCGCCTGGCCGGCCGTGCATTTCCTCCACTGGGGTTGGGGGCTCGGAGCCTGTGCCGCCGCGGGCGCCTTCATCGGCCTGGCCGTGCGGCAGTCCGTGCGTCCCTTTGCCCGCCAGCAGACCCTGGCCGTCCTGCCCGGACTCCAGCAGGCCCTGGCCGACGGCCGGACGGCGATACAGGTGGCGGTTCGCCGGGCGGAAGTGGGGGCCCAGCGGCAACTCGAAGAACTGGTCGAAACTCGCGAACGGGCCGTCAGCGAAGCGCACGCCCGCTGGGCGCGCACGCGAGTCGAATTGGCGGACCAGCGCGAGGCGAAGGTCAAGCAGGCGGCCGAACAGTTCCGCGCCCGCCGCAAGGAACTGCAGGAAACCTATCACCGCACGCTGAAGACGTTGGACGAGAAATACCCGCCGCTGATCAGCCAGCGGGAAAAACAATTCGCCGCCGAAGCGGAAGCGTTGCTGGACCAGCGTCAGCAGTTGCTGGAAGCCAATCGGGCGAACCGGGAAGGGTCCTGGGAAAGCGTCGTCCAACGGTGGACAACCGGCTTCGGCCGGTTCCGGGCGGAGGTCGACGACATGAACCGCGTGTGCGACACGTGGCTGCCGCCGTGGGACCAAGTGGATTGGAGCCAGCGCGAGGCGGAGTCCGGCGAGTTGCCGGCGCTGCGGATCGGCAGCCTGCAGTTCCGCCTCGATTCGCTGCCGCACGGCCTTTCCCCGCATGCCCCGCTGCAGGCGCCGCAAACCGAATTCCTCTTGCCGGCCGCGTTGTCGTACCCCGAGTGCCCGTCGCTGCTGTACCTGGCCGAAGGCGAAGGCCGGGACGCGGCCATCCGCTCCCTGCAAAACGTCATGCTGCGGCTGATTACCTCGCTGCCGCCTGGCAAGGTCCGCTTCACGATCGTCGACCCGACCGGACTGGGCCAGAATTTCTCCGCCTTCATGCACCTGGCCGATTTCGATGAACGCCTGGTCTCCAACCGCATCTGGACCGAGACGCTGCACATCAACAAGCGGTTGACCGACTTGACGGAACACATGGAAAACGTGATCCAGAAGTACCTGCGGAACGAATTTGAATCGATCCAGCAGTACAACCGGCACGCGGGCGAGGTCGCCGAGCCGTTTCAGATCCTGGTGGTGGCCAACTTTCCCGCCAATTTCTCCGAGGAAGCCGCGCGGCGGCTGGTCAGTATTGCGGCCAGCGGCGCCCGCTGCGGCGTCTACACGCTGATCAGCGTCGACACGAAAATGAAACTGCCGCGGAACTTCGAATTGGCGGACCTGCAGACCGACTCGCTCACCCTGGATTGGAACGGTCAGCGGTTCGTTCTGCCCTACGAGGGGGTGCGCGAGTTGCCGCTGACACTGGAGCAGCCGCCGGCAGACGAGCACTTCACGGCCATCGTCCGCTCGATCGGCGAACGCGCCAAAGACGCCAGCCGCGTGGAAGTGCCGTTCGTGTCGGTGGCGCCTGCCGCCGAGGACTGGTGGAGCCTGGACAGCCGCGCGGGGATCGAAGTCCCGCTGGGCCGCGCCGGGGCGACCAACCTGCAGTACATGCGGCTGGGCAAAGGCACGTCCCAGCACGTGCTGATCTCCGGCAAGACCGGCTCCGGCAAATCGACGCTCCTGCACGCGATGATCACGAACTTGTCCTTGTACTACAGCCCGGACGAAATCCACTTCTACCTGGTGGACTTCAAGAAAGGCGTTGAATTCAAGCCGTATGCGTCCTTGGGGCTGCCGCACGCCCGCGTGATCGCGATCGAGAGCGAGCGGGAATTCGGCATGAGCGTCCTGCAGCGACTGGACGTGGAATTGCGCCGCCGCGGCGACCTGTTCCGCGCCCAAAGCGTCCAGGACCTGCGGGCCTACCGCGACGCCAACCCGGACGTGCGGATGCCCCGCGTGCTGCTGATGATCGACGAGTTCCAAGAATTCTTCGTCCAGGACGACAAGATCTCCCAGGATGCCGCTCTGCTGCTCGACCGACTGGTGCGGCAGGGCCGCGCGTTCGGCATCCACGTGCTGCTGGGCTCCCAGACGCTGGCCGGGGCCTATACGCTGGCCCGCAGCACGCTAGGCCAAATGGCGGTCCGAATCGCGTTGCAGTGCAGCGAGTCCGACGCGCATCTGATCTTGAGCGACGACAACACCGCCGCGCGGCTGCTCAGCCGGCCCGGCGAAGCGATCTACAACGACGCCAACGGCTTGTTCGAGGGCAATCATCCTTTCCAAGTCGTCTGGCTGCCGGATCACGAGCGCGAGCATTACCTGGAGCGGCTGTCCGCGCTAGCCGCAGCCCGGCAGCGGCAATCGGAGCCGGCGATCGTGTTTGAGGGCAACACGGCCGCGGATCCGAGCCAGAACGAGTTGCTGCGTGCCTGCCTGATGCAGCCACAGCGCACGGGGCCGGCAGCGCCTCGCGCTTGGCTGGGCTCCGCCGTCGCCATCAAGGACCCCGCCTGCGCCGTCTTCCGCCGGCAGGGCGGCAGCAATCTGCTGATCGTCGGCCAGCAGGAGCAGATGGCGCTGGGCGTGCTGGCCAATTGCGTCGTCAGCCTGGCCGCTGAATTGGTCAAACACCCAGCGGGCATCGGCGAGCCTCCCTCGGTGGACCACGACCCGACGGGGAGCGTGGCGGACCGTCAGGACGCCTCCCCCCAGGACGCCTCGCCCGAATTCCTCGTCCTGGACGGCCAGCGTCCCGAATCGCCTTCCGCCGGCTTCTGGAACCGTCTGGCCAAGCACCTTCCCGTGCCGCTGCGCGTGGCCACGGCAAACGCTTCCGGCGACATCATCCGCGAGTTGTCTGACGAAGTCGACCGCCGGTTGCAGGCCGGCGCGAGTGACGCGCGGCCCCTGTTCCTGATCATCTACAACCTGGCCCGCTTCCGGGAACTCCGCAAGAGCGAGGAATACAGCTTCTCGCTGGACGACAGCGCCTCCTCGTCCAGTCTGGACAAACAGTTCACAAAGGTGCTTCGCGAAGGCCCGGACTTCGGCATCCACACGCTGATCTGGTGCGACAACTTCACGAATCTCAACCGCTGGATCGACCGCAACACGATGCACGACATGGCGTTCCGCGTGCTGTTCCAGATGAGCGCCGGCGATTCGGCCAATCTGATGGACACGGCGGATGCGAGCCGCCTGGGGGTCTACCGCGCGATCCTGTACAACGAAGAGCAGGGCGAGTTCGAGAAGTTTCGCCCCTACGGCCCGCCCGAGCCCGATTGGCTGCGGTGGGTGCAAGATCAATTAGAACGCCGCGCCGCCGCCCTCACGGCAACCAGCGGGCGTTAGCCCGTTCCCTTTTTCAACAAGCGTCTGACTCCCCCGTCGCGCCCGCCGCTCGTTCACTCATCCTCCAGCGGCGATCCCAGGGCCAACGCGTAAGCGACGGCGTGGCAGCGGCAGTGCGAGATGCTGATCAGAATCTGCTCGATGCCCAAACACCGGCTAGCCTCCAAGGCGCCGCCACTGAGCACGATGAGGGGCCGCCCGCCGATTTCGTTGCGGACCTCAATATCGCACCAACTAACCCCGCGCGACCAACCCGTGCCGAGGGCCTTCATGACGGCTTCTTTGGCCGCCCAGCGGCCGGCATAGTGCTGGGTGGCCGCCTTGCGTTCGCTGCAGTACTGTATCTCCTGCCGCGTAAACACGCGGTCCAAAAACAACTCGCCGTGCCGATGGATCATGTCGGCGATCCGCACCGTCTCGACGATGTCCGTACCGATCCCGATGACGTTCATGACCGCCCCTTGACCCCGCAGGCTTCCTGGGCACGCCGCAACGTCCGCTGCGCCTGGGCGCGGGCCCGCTGGGCACCATCGCCCAGGATCTCGCGGACCCGCTCCGGATGAGCCGCCAACTCCAGACGCCGCGCCCGCGGCTCCGCGAAATATCCCTCCGCCGCCTCCGCCAACGCCTTCTTGACTTCGCCATACCCGAACCCGCCCGCCCGGTACCGGGCAGCCATCGCCTCGCGCTGCTGGTCGCCGACAAACAGCGAGTACAACTGAAACAAAGGGTCTGTTTCCGGGATTTTGGGTTCCTCGACCGGACGCGAATCGGTCACCATCCGCATGACCTTTTTTCGCACTGACTTGGGCTCCTCAAAAATCTCGATCGTGTTGTTGTAGCTCTTCGACATCTTCTCGCCGTCCGTTCCGGGAACGCGCGCGGCGTTTTCCATGACTTTCGCCTGAGGCAAGACAAACACCTCGCCAAAGGAAAAGTTAAAACTTCCCGCCAGATCGCGGCAGACCTCGATGTGCTGCACCTGATCCTCGCCCACCGGCACCAGCTGGGAATCGTAGGCGAGAATGTCCGCGGCCATCAACACGGGGTAAGTGAACAGGCCGGCGTCGGCGGGCAATCCCTTCGCCTTTTTCTCCTTGAAAGCGTGACAGCGTTCCAGCAGTCCCAGCGGCGTTCCGGTCATCAGGAGCCACGTGAGTTCGCAAACCTCCGGGATGTCGGATTGCACGAACAAGGTGGCCCGATTGGGGTCCAATCCCAACGCCAGCAGGTCGAGCGCCGCTTCCATGGTGTTCTGCCACAACACGGCGCCGTCACGGACTGTCGTCAAACCGTGCAGGTTGGCAATGAAGTAATAAGCCTCGTTGTCATGCTGCAGGTCGATGTATTGGCGAATCGCGCCAAAGTAGTTGCCCCAGTGAAATCGGCCCGTAGGTTGAATTCCGGAAAGTACTCGCATGTTCGTGTGCCGTCAGTAAACGTGAGGAAAGCTGGGGGCGAGTCTGTCGCCCAAGTCAAGGAACGTTCAAAGGACGTCGGAGCGTGCCGAGCCCGCTGCCGGCTCGGCGCCCGCCGGGCGGTGCAGCGAGCCGACGAATTCCGCGACGGAGTCCACCCCCGCCTCGGCGAGAGCCGCCGGCAACGCGTCCAGCAGCTTCATCGTGACCGTCGGATCGTAGTAGTTGGCCGTTCCGATCTGGACCGCCGTGGCGCCCGCGACGAGGAATTCCATCACGTCGTCGAGCGTCGCAATTCCGCCAATGCCCACCAACGGAATCGGGACGGCGCGGGCCACTTGGTAGACGCAACGCAACGCAATCGGCTTGATCGCCGGGCCGCTCAGGCCGCCCAAAACATTGCCCAAGACCGGCTTTCGGCGACGCCAATCGACGGCCATGCCCAACACCGTGTTGATCAGGCTGACCGCATCGGCTCCGCCTTCGGCCGCTGCGGCTGCGATGCCGGCGATGTTGGTCACATTCGGGGTGAGCTTCGCCAGAATCGGCAGCGAACAGGCGTTGCGGACCGCGGCGACCAGCCGGCGGCACGAATCGGCGTCCGTGCCAAAATCCACTCCGCCCGTCACATTCGGACAGGAGATATTCAGTTCCAACGCGGCGATCCCCGCTTCGCGATCCAACTGCGCCGCCATCTCCACGAACTCCTCGTGCGTGCGGCCCGCGATGCTGACGATGATCGGCGACTGGATCGTCCGCAGATAAGGCAGGTGGTGGGCGACGAAGGCGTCGATGCCGTCGTTATCCAGGCCGATGGAGTTCAGCATTCCGCCCGTCGTCTCGACCGTCCGCCAGGGCGGGTTCCCCGGACGCGGCTGTTTGGTGATCGTCTTGGGCAGAATCGCTCCCAGCCGGTTCAAGTCCACCAAATGAGCCATCTCCCGCGCATAGCCGAACGTGCCCGAGGCGACCAGGATCGGGTTCGGCAAGCGGAGTCTTCCCAGTTGGACGGCGAGTGACACGGGGGGCGATCTCGTGGTTGCGTGCAAGCGAAGACGCGGCAACAAGCTTCGTTCGCTCGCGTTGCCGTGTACGTGAACTCATGCTGCGCCGCAACGTTCACGCCCCGCGGGTCGGCGAGGGCCGTCTGTCGCGCCGCACAAGCAACAATGTAGCGAGAAGCAGCGAGGTGGGCAATGTCGCGGTAGGGTTCCTGCGCACGCTGGACCGATGGCCGCCAGCAAAAACGGCCTGCACGATGAGGACGCGTCCATCCACTGCGAAACCGGCGCGGTCATACCCGCGTCGGACTGCGCAGCGGCACCAGCTAGATCACGCCGCCGTGAACTCGATAGGGCGTCATATGGCTCGGTTGGTCCAGAAGCCAAAACCGCTCCCATTCCAGAAGGATATTCCGCATGTCCTCCGACGTGAAAATCAGCTGATCGGTACGTTTCAAAGGATCCCCGGAATAGATCGGGAGAAAACACCCGACATTCCCAGCGACGGCGACGCCTAGCAGCGCCGATAAGATGAGCCGACGCATCACTTGACTCTCCTCCATGATAAGGAAGCGATGACTTGGCGGTGTGCCAAAAAAACCGGCCGCGATGGCCGTTTCCGGCTGTCCGTCTCCGAACGGATCGACAGCCACTCGCGGATTCGAATCGGCCTAACCCATCTCCGATGGGCTACGGACTCGGTCCAACACCCGTTGCAGAATCCCTTTCCTCCGCACCTACGGCACCACCGGACGGTTCCGCCGACACGGCCCGCGTCTCGGTCCCAGGTTCGCTCGCGTGACCCAACGGTTCAACTCGGTTTTCGTAAGACGGAGGCAAGCCGCCGATCGCGTCAAAACTCGTTCGCTGCACAAGTGTTGCAGCTTGTTGCCGACGATCACGTTGCTCGGCTAGCACGCGGACGCGCTCCTCCATCTCCTTGCCCGGTTTGAAGGTCACGACCCACTTCTCCGGGACGTCTACACGCTGTCCCGTGCGCGGATTGCGCGCCTTTCTCGAGGCCCGCTTCTTGACCTCGAATACCCCAAAATTACGTAACTCGATCCTGCCCTCCTCCACCAACGCCTCGACGATCGCGTCGAACGTCTTCTGGACAATCTCTTTGGTCTTGAGTTGGGTCAGTCCGAGTTCCTCGGAAATCGTCTTTACGATCTCTTTCTTAGTCACGACTTGACTCTCCCGTGACAGTGGGGTCACGCGTCCTTGCAGCAGCTCTCCAAAAAATGTGACGAACGCCCCAAGTGTAAATCCCGCAAGAATTAGAGTCAAGGTCAGAGACCGCTTGTGTCGCTGTTCACTGTCCCTCGATTATCGGCGTCATAACCGGCAAGCTTTAGCCAATCGCTATAATCATCACGAAAAGCACGCCGCCTTCAGGGCCGACAAAAACTCGCTACCGTCCGACCGGATGACGGCCGACGGGGACGTCAAATTCGAATCACGGCTCGCAGCGATTCGATCTCGTCGCGCGAAAAAAGACGCCCTTTTCCGCTGCCGCGACAGACTTCGCAAGTCCTTTCCCAGTCTTGCGGACTGCGCAGATTCGAGCCCCAGAACGGCCAACTGCGGCACTGGCGGGGCCTGGCTTCATAAACCTTGCAGCGACGATTCTGGCTGTCGAAGAACACGCAGTCCCCGTTTGGAAATTCTCGTAAACTCTTTCTCATGCCTATGTTGCGAACGTAAAGCTGTTCAAATTCCGCCGTGCTTTCACAGCCCAACACCGCGGACAAGGCCGAGATCTCCTCCTGATTCACCCAAACGTATCCAGGAGCCCCCGTACAGCAGTCGCCGCAACCGGTGCAGGCAAAGCGTAAGCCTTCTGTGTACCAAGGTTTAACAACATTTTCAGACATTTTTTCCTGCCGCTGTATCAGGCCCATCGAGTTGAAGCGAACGCATCGGCCCGAAACGTAACATTCCCGCCGGCCGCTGTCGATGCCCGACAGGCCGACGCGAGGGGATGCTGGGCACCCGTCCCAAACAGAGCGCAACCGTCTCGAAGTGCTCATTTTTCCTTACGGTTGCTCCAACGCAGCCCGGAGCCAGTCCCCTTTTTCTAGCAGGCTGCTAAGCTACAGAAGCCGAGGTCGGTTGGGATACGCGTCCACCGTGTCGGCTGGAGGTCTGCAATGCGACTGGTTGTTCTTCTGTTTTCGGGAACCGTGACAGCAACGTTGCTGGCAGGCGGCTTCGCTTCAGGTCGGGCGGCGGCGCAGTCGGGCGGGGAGTTCGAGATTCGGGTGACGGACGAGGACACGGGGCAACTGATTCCCGTCCGCATGCACCTGAGGGACTCACGGGGCAAACCTGTCAGACCTCCGAAGCTATCGTTTTGGCACGATCACTTCATCCTGCCCGGCAAGGCGGTGCTGGCGCTTCGTCCCGGCACGTACACGTTCGAGATGGAACGAGGCCCGGAGTATCGCATCCGCACCGGGAACTTCGAGATCCGTCGTGGTGATGCGGACAGCCGCGAGGTGACGCTGCAGCGTTTCGCCGACATGAAACAGGAGGGTTGGTGGTCGGGCGATCTGCACGTCCATCGCCCGGTGGGGGAAATCGAACTGCTGATGCAAGCGGAAGATCTGCACGTTGCGCCCGTCATCACCTGGTGGAATGCCGCCAACGCCTGGGCCGCCACGGCACCTCCGACGACGCTTCTCAAACGCTTTGATCAAAATCGCTTCTACCACCTGATGGCGGGCGAAGATCGGCGCGGCGGCGGAGCTTTGCTGTACTTCAACGGCAAACAGCCACTGCCGATCGCCGACGCCGAAAGGGAGTATCCCAGTTCATGCCACTATTTGCGGCTCGTCCCGGAAGATCCGCACGTCCACGTCGCCGCGGAGAAGCCCTTCTGGTGGGACCTGCCGGTCTGGATCGCGCACGGCAAGATCGACTCGGTGGGGCTGTGCCACAGTCACATGCAGCGTGACGGCATGTCCGACGATGAAGCCTGGGGCAACCCCCGAGACCGGCTCCTGTTTCCCACGCCGCACGGCAACGGACTATGGACACAGGCCATTTACTACCGGTTGCTCGATTGCGGACTGCGGATTCCGCCCTCGGCCGGCAGCGGCTCCGGCGTGGCTCCCAATCCCGTCGGTTACAACCGCGTCTACGTCTGCTGCGGCAAGGAACTGACGTACGAGGCCTGGTGGGAGAACCTGAAAGCCGGCCAGGTCGTCGTGACCAACGGGCCGTTGATTCGTAATCCGCGACTGAACGGCAAACTGCCAGGACACGTGTTTCAAGCGGACGCAGGCCAATCCTTGAGTCTGGAAGCAACGCTCAATCTGTCGGTGCGCGACAAGGTCGATTACCTGGAAATTGTCAAGGACGGCAAGGCGGTCCATCAGGTGCGTTTACAGGACTGGGCGAAGGCCGGGGGACAACTGCCGCCCGTCGAGTTCGATCGCAGCGGCTGGATCCTGATCCGCGCGGTGACGGGCCATCCAAAGACCTACCGCTTTGCTTCGACGGGCCCCTGGTACGTCGAAATCGGCAACCAGCGGCGGATCAGCCGCAAGGCAACCCAGTTCTTTTTCGACTGGGTGTACGAGCGGGCCCGCCGCCTGGAACTGCCCGTGGGCGAGAAACGGGATGCGGTGATCGCGGATCACCGCGCCGCACGGGACTACTGGCACCGCCTGCTCGCGCGGGCCAACGCGGACTGAGGGGGGCCCCTGCAAGGCCGTGATCCGGGCCCACTGCCTCTGCTCCTGCCCCCGGTTGCTTCGACAGACGCGGCCCCCGTCCGTGACGGGCGTTGTCCTTGCCGCGGACGACAGGCTCGACAAGTTGCATTGCACCGAGTATACCAGGGCTGTGCAACGGGACGCCGTTGCAGTCGCGTGAGTCCCTTGGTAAGGATGACGAGCATGAGACGAGCGTACAGTTCCCGTCGGCTGGGGTCTGCCTGGCTCCTGATGTGGGTCTGCTTCACGGCTGCCGCCCTGAAAGCGGACGAGCCGACGCGGGAACAGGCACGGCCACACGGCGTGCGCGTTCCTGTCCCAAACGAGGCGATTCGCGTGGACGACGGGGACACGATCGTGATCGCCTGGAGCCAGACTCAGGTGGAAACCGTGCGCATGTTGGGAATCGACGCGCCCGAGACGCAGCATGTGGAACACGATGTCCCGTTCGATCAACCGTTCGGCCCGGAGGCAAGGGCCTTCGTCCAGGGCGTCCTCGCGGTCGCGGAGCGGGTCGAACTTGTGCGGGCCGCGATGCTGGACACCTACGGCCGGACGCTGGGTTATGTCTTTGTCAACGGCACGAACGTCTCGGTGCTGATGCTGTCGGCGAAACTGGCCGTAGAGACGGTCTCGGTGTTTGGCGACAACGGGTTGCCCGAACCCGCCGCGGCCTGCGTGGCCGCTGCCGCGGCCGCCGGTCCCGTTCCGTTCGAGTCTCCGTACCTGTACCGCAAGCGGATGCGCGAGGTGGCCGAACGGATGCGCGCCGACGGATTGCTCCCGCCCAAGAAGCAGCCGGCAACGGGACGAACCGGAGCCGGGCCGCAAGCCGAGAACAACCGTCCTCGACCGTTTGTTCCGGCGGCGCGGTCAACTCCCCCGGCGCCTTGACTCGTGCATGCTTGCCGACTCCTTGGTATCATGGGGGGCGAACGGGTCTGGATCGTCTTCAGGCCCGCTGCAGAACGGTAGCCTTTGGTGAGCAACGGAGGCCGAAAGGACTTCCCGATTTCAGTGGAAACTGGCGGCATGCCGGGGACGTCGCCGGGTCACATCACGGGGTCCGAGGCTACGTTGTTGGGCAGTCTGGCCTGCGTCATCACGCTGCTCGCCAGCGCGGGACGCTGTTCAAAACCAGAGCGAATCCACCAAGAAATCGGTTGCTTCGCCACCACGTTGCTTGCCAGCGTGGAGCGGTGTTCGCGGTGATCGACACCGTGATCGCGACCGACGTCTGGTCGGGAACATGCCCCACGCTGGCAAGCCGCGTGGCGGCCGAAGAGGTCGCAGGGCGGGGCGATGTCTGGTTCTGAACACGGCTCCACGCTGACAAGCCGCGTGGTGGCCGAAATCCGGTAAGTTATTTCGGCCACCGTTGCTAAGAAACCTATCCGCAGACTTGGAGACAACCATGACTTCCATCCATTCGCTGGACGGTCTGGCGGTGCTGTATCGGCTCGCCTCCTCAGGGGCTGTTGTGTTGACGCTGATCCTGGCGTCGTTTCCCTCCATCGCGACGCCGGCGGAATTGTGGATCGGGGCGGCCACGGCCGACATCACTCCCGAAGCACCGGCAGCTCAGGAAGGCGTGAACGTCGCCACCGCGATTCGAGACCGCTGTCTGGCCAGCGTGCTGGCCTTGGAGTCGCGGGACGGCGACCGGGTTCTGGATCAGGCGGTGCTGGTTTCGTGCGATTTGTGCATTCTGCCCGGAGTTCAGGAGGGATTCCGCCAGTATTTGGCCGCTCGCCAGCCCGGCTTCGATCTCCGCAAGCTGTCGTTGGCCGCGACCCACACGCACACCTCGCCGATGGTGCTCAAGAGTCCTTACAACGACAAGGACTACGGCGACGCGGTGCAGCCGAAGGACTACCTGCCGTTCCTCTTCCAGCGGATGGGCGACGCTGTAACACAGGCCTGGAAGAGCCGGGCCGCAGGGGCGGTGGCTTGGGGTTTGGGCCACGCCGTGACCGGCCACAATCGCCGCGTGGTCTATCGCGACGGGACGGCCAGGATGCACGGCAACACGAACGATCCCAACTTCAGCCACATCGAAGGCTATGAGGACCACGCCGTCGACATTCTCTGTTTCTACGATGACCAGCGGCGACTGAAGGCCACGGCGATCACGATGGCCTGCACGGCCCAGGCAGCCGGCGGCCCGGTCATCAGCGCCGATTTCTGGCACGACGTGCGCCAATTGCTTCACCAACGGTACGGACCATCGCTGTGTGTGCTGGGATTCGTAGCTCCGGCGGGCGACCAGACGCCCAGGGTCCAGTTCCGCAAGGAAGCCGAGGCACGCATGGAGCGGCTTCGCGGATTGGATCGCGCGCAGGAAATCGCACGCCGGGTCGTGGCGGCGTTTGACGACGTTGCCCCGCTGATCGCCAAAGATATTCGCAGCGACGTGCCACTGGTCCACCTGGTTCGGCAGGTCGACCTGCCGGCGCGGATCGTCACGCCGGCCGAATACGAGGCGGCGAAGAAGATCTGCGACGAGATGGACGCCAAAGAAACCAGAGGCCACCGCGAGTGGTACTGGCGGGGCTACCAAGGCCTGATCGTCGAACGCCACTTGGCTCAGCAGAAAGGCGAGTGGAAGACCTTCCCGATCGAGATGCACGTCCTGCGTCTGGGCGACGTGGCGATGGCCACCAATCCCTTCGAGTTGTTCCTCGACTACGGCATCCAGATTATGGCCCGCAGCCCGGCTCCGCAGACGATCCTGATCGAGTTGGCCAGCCCCGCGGGTTACGCCGGCTACGTGCCCACGCCCCGCGCCGTCCAGGCCGGAGGCTACAGCGCGGAGGTCCTGGTCAACATGATCGGCCCGGACGGGGCGCAAGTGCTCGTCGACCGGACCGTGGAGGCCATCGGCGAGTTGTTCAAGAAATGATCCCGCACCGGCCCTGACAGCCTGCGGCAAGAAGGCGACTGGCTCCAAGCTGCGCTGAAAGAGTCTAGGAAAGACGGCCACCGCGAGTTGCCCGTCCTCCTGCTTCAACAGGCGGCTAGACCTTGATGAAGACCTTCTTGCGGTGCATCCAGAACAGACCCAGCCAGATCACCGCAAAGGCCGCCAGGGCTTCCACAAAATCGCTCCACGGCCCCGGCCCCACCCAGGCGCTCAGGCCGCCTTCAACGCCGATGTTGCGATTGGTCGTCCAGCCCTTGACGAAGATGTTCCCGATGTTGCGGAAATCAAACAGGTGGGCCGCCATGTACACGGCGATCGAGTTGCTTCCGATGACCACGAAAAAGAAGGCCCACTTGCGAACGCCCGCCAGGTCGATGAGCAGGTACAGCAGCGCCAAGACGCCGACGCCTACGGCCCCCACAAACAACACCCACGAGCCCGTGGTCACCGACACGATCATGGGATACCATCGCCCCCAGACAAGGCTCAAAGCCAGACACCCCAGGGACATCCCCGCCAGCCACCCGATCTTGCTCAACGGAGTCTTCGCCGACCTCAGCAACTGGCCGGCCAGCGCGCCCAGCAGGACGATGCAACTGGAGGCCATCGGCAGACTGAGAATCCAAGTGAAGGTCCACTTGACGGGACGCAGGTCGCCAAGAACCAGGTCGTCTACATAGCGCGGGAAGTTGACCTGCGGCGTGAGGATGCCCGCTCCGTGACCGGGCACGGGCGCCAGCAGGATCAAGGCCCAATAGCCCAGCAGCAGAGCGGCCAGGGCGGCCACCTGCCCAGGAACGCGAAGGTTCAGGATAATCAGCGAGGCGACCAGATAGCCAATGGCGATTTCTTCCAGGACGTTGTTGAAGAGATAGAACCTCGACCGGTCCAACAAGAACAAATGACCGCCGGCAATCGTCCCCAGGAGAAACAGGATCCCCGTCCGCCGGAAGATGTGCGAGTACAGACGCCGCTTGCTGTCGTCCAGGCTCAGACGCCTGGCGAACGCCAAGGGCATGGCCACGCCGACGACGAAAATAAACAGCGGCCGGATCAGGTCCTTCACGTGAACCGGGTCGCCCCAGGCCGAGTAACGCAACTGTTGGCCAAGCGCCTGCGCCCAAGGGTGATCGATGGCGGCGAACAGCGCCCGGAGGATTCCGGCGTGACCGATCTCGCCGTCGGCGAGCAGGAAGAACATGACCAGACCTCGCATGGCGTCAAGCGCGTACAGTCTTGTCGTGGCCGGTTTTTCTTCGAGCATGGCAGACTCCTGGGTAATCTCGCACGCCCCGATGAACTGCGGGGGGCACCGCGTACGCGTCAGGCTTGTCAGGGCAGGGGGTGCAAACAGGCGGGGGCGCGGTAGGCGGTCCACAGAGCTCCACGACGGGCAGAGCGAGCGCGATTCTACCCAGTTGCTTCGCACGCCGTCAACAAGCCAGACTTAACGTCGCGAGAAGTGAAACGGATTTCCCGGTTTTGGCTCGGCCGCAAAACCGACGGCTGACGTCGTGCCGCTCCCAAGTCGTCCGACGATGCCTGCGGGAAGAGTGTTAGACGTCGTCCGTGTCGTCCAGTGCGGCCAACTGGGTCTCGTCCAGGTCGATCGGCCCGTCGTCGTCGGGGAGGGCTGCCGCAGGCGGCGCATCGGGAAAGGCCAGGCCGCCCTGGATCCTGTCCAGCCAGGCTCCGAGTTCCGCCTCCGACATGCCGGACGCGCGTTCGAGCGTCAGTTGGGCTTCGCGGCCTGCCGCCGGCAGCGTTGCCCGGACCGTCAGGCGGCCGTCTTGACCATACTGGAACGTCACTCTGACCGGCGTCCCCACGGGCAGATCCGGGGGCAAGTCCGCGACAGCCAGACGTCCGATGTGCGTACACCCTTCCCCCGTATCCGTGCCGCCTTCGACCACGGGGATGATCACGTCCTTCTGGCCGTCCTTGGACGTCTGGAACTTGCGCGTCACCGAGGCCGGCAGCGGTGTGTTGCGCGGAATCATTACTTTGCGCCGGGTGAGGCGACTTTCCAGATCGATCCCCAACACGCCCAGGGTATGCGAGTTGACGTTATGCACGGAAAGGCCGCGGAACGCTTTCGCCCCCTGGTGCAGAAGCATTCCCGCGTAGATCGCCGCGCCGTGGGCCACCGCTTCGTCCGGCGACAGCGAACGGTCCGGCGACAGACCGGACTCCTCGGCCAACATCCGTTGGATCATCGGCATCCGGGTCGCGCCGCCGACCAGCAACAATCGCGTCACATCGCTCCATGTGACGCCTGCATCCTTCAGCAGACTGCGGCAGGTCAATCGCGTGCGTTCGACCAGATCGCCCGTCAGCGACTCGAAATCGTCGCGTTTCAGCCGGATTCGAACTTGCTGGCCGGCGTGAGAAAACGACAACAGCGTTTCTGTGCGCGCGGTCAAGGACAGTTTGGCGTCGCAGGCTGCGTGCATCAGCCGTTCCCACTCGCCGGGCTGATTCCGCAGATCGACGCCGTGCTGTTTCGAAAATCCCTCACCCACATAGCGGGCGATTCGTTCGTCCCAATCCATGCCGCCCAGGTACACATCGCCAGCAACGGCTACGGCCCGGAAGCCTTCGCCGTCGATCTCCATCAAGGTCAGGTCGAACGTGCCGCCGCCCAGGTCGTAAACCAGGACGCGCTCACGTTCGCGGGGGCTCCCGTCGGCCGCCACGATCCCGCGTTCCAAACCGTAGGCAATGGCCGCCGCGGTGGGCTCGTTGATGATGTCGATCACTTCCAGTCCGGCCAATCGCCCGGCATCCTGGGTGGCCTTGCGCCGCGGTTCGTTGAAATACGCGGGCACGGTGACCACGGCTTTGCGGAATGAACCCAGCTTCAGACCGGCGTCGTGTTTGAGTTTTCCCAGAACGAGCGACTCGATCACCTCCGGCGGAAACGCACACCCGCAGATCGCCTTGCCGAACTGCCGCTGGCCCACGTCGCGTTTGGCAAAGCGGGCCAGTCGCTCCGGTTCCAACTCCGCCGCCCGTAACGCCTCGCGGCCCACAATCGGCGTCTGGCGGTCGAAGAACACCGCGCTGGGCGTAATCAACTCGCCTTCTTCGTTCGGCACCGTCCTCGGTCTTCCGTCGGCGTCCAAGTACGCCAGAACGGAAAACGTTGTGCCCAAATCGATTCCCACAGCAGATTCGATGGCAGAAGTCATACTGGCTTGCCTCGCGGGTTAAAGGTTGCGGGCTTGGGTTGCGGGTGACGAGCGGCAAAATGGCGAGACGCCGTTGGCGGATGACCCGTACAGGACGACGCTCCCGTCGCGGCACCGGTGTTTCCGCTCGCCAATCCGCCGCGAGGACATCGGCACGTCCTGGTCCCGGTACCCGCTCACGCGACTCTAGGATTGCTCCGCGGCGGTCGCCGTGCCGTCCGGGGCCGGTGTCCAAGGATTCTCCCAATCGCCCCAACCGGCCAGATACTTGGCGTAAGCGGGGCTCTGTTCGGCACGCTCCGTAATCCAGTGTTTGGCCGTGGCGACCAGTTCCTGTTCTAGGGCCAGCGGCAGTCTGCCCAACAGAACGGCGACACGGAGAAAGACGAAGTAGGTGTCCAGCACGTCGCAGCGGCAGTAGTCGTTGATCTCGGCCAGGCGGCCCTCGTTGTACATGTCTTGCACCATGTATCCCTGCACATCCATCTTGCCAGGCTTGCCCAACAGATTAGCCGCCAGATTCAAGCCGCCGTTGAATCGCGTTGCCCCAAAGTTGGTCAGCAGATCGTGCAGATCCAGGTGAGCCGCCGTGTTGTAACGGCTGCGATGCTGCTCCCAACTCTTGGCCTCCACATTGAACCAGGCGGGAACGCTCAGGCCGTAACGGAAGGCCGCCAATTCCATCAGCGGCAAATCAAACGTCCGGCCGTTGAAACTGACCAGGGTCGGATGCCGGTAGGCCTTCCAGCCGCGCCAGAAATGCGAGGTGATCACGTGCGACCGGAACTCCGGTTCGTCCAAGGCCACGATCTCGCTCAGTGAATAGTCCCCCGCCACCTTGGCCACTACCAACGATACCGGGACCTGGTACGTGTAGGGAATGAAATCCGTTCCGCTGGCCTCAATAAGTTCCTTCCGATACTTGTCTATCGCCTCGGCCGGCGATAATCCCTGGCCTGGATATCGCACCCGGGAAATCAAGCCGCCGTCCGCCACGCTCTCGCTGTCAAACACCAAGAACCTGATTGCCGTGTTCGCCACCGCTCCCCCCCTTTCCAATCGCCGCCAAGTCGTAGATGATCGCCAACATATTACCAGAAAACGAATGAGCCTGAGACAAGCGGAGGGGATGACAATTCCCAGATTTCGTCTCAGGAACGCGGTTCGGCACGGACGGCCTGCGAGCGACGCACGGCGACTGACAGGTGCGCCGTGCCGCACGCAGGCTCTTTCCGCCACTGGCCCGAGACGGAGGCAAACCCCATGAACGCGGAACGCATGTTGGCCCGGTTCTTACAGTACGTCCAGATTGACACGACCGCCAATGAAGCCACGGAAGTGTATCCGAGCTCTGCGGGCCAACGGGAATTGGGGGCGCTGCTGGTCCGGCAACTGCGGGAACTGGGACTGGCCGACACCCACCAAGACGAACACGGATTGGTCTGGGCGACCGTCCCACCGACCGCGGCCGGCCCCGTCCCCGTCGTCGCCTTCAACGCCCATCTGGACACTTCGCCGGAAACTCCGGGCGCGAACATCAAACCGCAGGTGATCCGCAACTATGGCGGCGGCGATCTCGTCTTGCCAGGGGATCCCCAACAGGTCATTCGCGTCACCCAGAATCCTGCCCTCCAGCAGCTGCGCGGGGCGACGTTGATCACCACCGACGGTACGACGCTGCTCGGCAGCGACGACAAAGCTGGCGTCGCCGTGATCGTGGAGACGGCAACGCATCTGCTGGAACACCGCGACATCCGCCACGGCCCAATCCGGATTCTGTTCACCTGCGATGAGGAGCTCGGACGAGGCGTGAGGCACGTGAATCTGGACAAACTGGAAGCCGACGTCTGCTATACGCTCGACGGCTCCGGCTCCGGCGAGATCGACGTAGAGACCTTCTCGGCCGACCTTGCGATTGTGACAGTGCATGGCGTGAACATCCACCCGTCGATCGCCAAGGGGCGAATGGTGAACGCCGTGCGAGCGATGAGTGAATTCGTGGCGCGGCTGCCCCGTGATCGCTTGTCGCCCGAGACGACGGACCAGCGCAACGGATTCATCCATCCGTACCATTTGGGCGGCAACGTGGGCCAGGCCGCCGTCAAGCTCATCCTGCGCGACTTCGACACCGCCAGACTTTCGGAGCACGCCGAGTCGCTGCGTGCGCTGGCACGTCAAGTCGAACGGGACTTTCCCGGCGCACGCATCGACGTCGAAGTGACGCGGCAGTACCGCAACATGGGCGAAGGCCTGGCCCGCGAGCCGCGCGCCGTCGAGTACGCGGAACGGGCGCACCGGCGACTGAGTCGCACCGCCAAGCGAACGATCGTTCGCGGCGGCACCGACGGGGCGCTGCTCACGGAAAAGGGACTCCCCACGCCGAACCTGTCGACAGGTCAACACAACCCCCATTCGCGTCTGGAATGGGCCTGCTTGGACGAAATGGTGCAGGCCGTCGAGGTCCTCGTGGAACTGGTCCAGGTGTGGACGGAGCCGACGTGAGCCCGCAAGACAAGCGCGGATTTCCCACCCGGATGTCGGACAGATGCTCGACGAAAGCCGACCTGCCGACAGCGGGTCCGGCTTCTCAAGACAAAGCCAAGCTTCTACCCCACCAACCTTCAACTCCTAATCGCGGCACTTTCCGACAACCTGCCAGCAGTGTATCAATACAATACACTTGCAGCTCACCCCGATGCATCACTTCGATACACATTCAATTCTTAGGGCATAGGGCTGCCGCGGACCTGAAACGTTCCGAAGGCGCAACCGCTTATAGATTCGGCATTTCTGGCCAAATCGCCATTTTTTTACTCTTTGGCGCGTGGACTGCTTCAGTATAGAGCCAGTCGCTGTCCGCCACTTGAGGATGTATGGCGTGGACTTCAGCCTGCCTCGTAGGGCGAAATGAACGTCGCTCTTGGGGAGGAACGAATCACGCCCGATTTATCAAGCGATGCGCGACAGCGGCCTCGTTGCTGTTTGGAGTTTTCTCATCTCGTATCGCAAGGCGGAAAGCGTGATGGCAGCTCGTCTTTGGCCGGATCGCTGACAACCGAGTTGCGAGCGTCCCAGACAAGGGAGATTACCCATGGGTGCACGCGGGCCAAAAACGATCGATCCGACTCCCCAAGAAATCCTGCACCGCGCACGCGAAATTCGCAAGGCTTGGTCCGAGCGAACGTACCGGCTTCGATCCGGCTGGACGGTGGAAGCTGCCGACCGCATGGGTCAATGGACCGTACCTGTGATCAACATCGCCGACCTGTGCCTGGATATCGGCGAAGAAGAAGACTGTCGGTACTCGTACAACTAAATCGATGTTCTCCCCGGACGCCCCGTTTCGAACGGCGGCCTGTCGAGTGCCGGACGACGGTCTGTGAACAGACCAGTTCGCCCGAACTGTCCAAACCCGTATCGTCATTCTTTTCCAGCGGCAGATTTTGCTGCCGTGGGCGCCGGATCGTCCGCAAACGGGTCGTCATCAGCCGCAGCTTTCGGCGCAGCCTGGGGTGCCTTCTTGGCATCCTCTTCCACCTTTGCTGCTGGCGGCGGCGTCGAGAACGGATCGGCACCGCCCAAGACGTCGTTGTCGTTCTTTGCCGCCGGCTCGCCCGCAGGCGGAGCATTCGCGCCGGCAGGTTCTGCGGCAGGTTTGCCCGCTGGAGCCGCAGGTGCCCCAAATGGGTCCGCCGCCGGAGCGGCAGCGGGCGCAGCAGCCGGAGCCGCTGCGCCGAAGGGATCCGCGGCTGGAGCAGCGGCTGGAGCAGCAGCTGGAGCAGCAGCGCCGAAGGGATCAGCGGCCGGAGCGGCAGCCTCCGCTGCTTGACCAGCGGGCGCCGCGGGAGCGGCCGCCCCCATTGGATCAGCCGCCGCGGGAGCCGCTGGAGCCGCAGCGCCAAAGGGATCCGCTGCGGCCGGAGCGGCGGGCGCAGCCGCGCCAAAGGGATCGGCCGCCGCAGGGGCAGCGGCGGCAGGCGCTTCCGCAGCCGGCGGTGCCGGCGCGGCAGCTCCAAACGGGTCAGCCGCCGGCGCGGCTGGCGGGGCAGCTGCGTCGGGCGCTGCAGCCCCCGGAGCTGCCGGCGCAGCAGCGCCAAACGGATCTGCAGCCGCAGGCGCGGCCGGAGCTGCCGGCACGGCAGCTCCCATCGGGTCCGCCGCGGCAGGGGCCGCAGCCGCTGGCGCTTCGGCGGCCGGCGCAGCAGCGCCAAATGGATCAGCCGCTGCGGGAGCCGCAGGGGCCGCCGCACCAAACGGATCGGCCGCGGGCGGAGCAGCGTCATCGGCAGCTTCAACGGCCGGCGCCGCGGGCTTCGCTGCACCAAACGGATCGGCCGCCGGGGCAGTGCCGCCGGGCATTTCCGCCGCAGGCGCCGCCGGAGCAGCGCCAAATGGATCCGTAGAGGCCGGTGCAGCCGGAGCGGCTTCGGCGCCCGGTGCTGGTGCCGCGCCCTCGGCCGGCATTTCGAGCGGCTTGGAAGGATCCGCAAACGGATCGGCAGCCCCCGCCGTCGCAGGCTTGGCTGTGCCGGCTTCGGGAGCCGGCGGTTCTGCGGGCGCGGGCGGAGCCGCCGTTCCTGCGCCCGCCGCAAACGGATCGGTCGCGTCGGCAGCCGCCGGCTTGGCCAATCCAGCAGCTGGAGCCTCCACGGCCGCGGGGCCGGAGCCGCGAAGCACGTTTGGTTCATTGCGTTTCACATCTTCGTAGCGTTCTTTGCGCGCTTGAGCTTCCTTCAGATGCGCGGCCAGCCTGGCTGCATATCGATGCTGTTCCAACTGCAGCCGGAGCGGGCCTTGAACTCGCTGAAGAGCCTGACCGACATCGATCTGCACCGCAGCGCCGCCGGCCTCAAACTCCCCACCGCGTTCGAAATCCGCCTCGGCCTCATCGGGGCGTCCCAGCTTGGCATAGGCGAGGCCGCGGAAGTAGTGGCAGCGAGGATCTTGGCTTCCCTGATCGATCGCTTTGCTGAACAACTCGTGGGCCTGATCGTAACTGCCGGAGAAGTAGGCATGCACACCTTGGCCGTACAACTCCTGTAACAGTGAATCCTGAGCCCGACTGGATGAAACGCCCGCTCCCAGCATCAGCAGGGCGGCGATCCCGAACACAATATTCCTGGCCATAAGCCCGCTCCCTAGTTCGTTGCAGCTCCCCAATGTGCGCCTGAAAACCTGTCTCTCGGATCCGTTGTGCTGACCAGATGAAATCTTGACCCCGACAATCTGTTGCCAGATCACGGGGCCGCCTCCACGCTCCGCAGCGACCTCTCGATCATTTTCAACTATCTAATCTAACGAAAAAACAAGCAATCGGCTATGTTCCGCAGCAAGAAAATGGCCTCTTTCAGCGCGAATCGCTTGCGCAGACGCTTATGGCAGAGGATCGTCGGAGACCAGCGGTTGACATTCCGCAGCGTCAAAAAAGCCGCGTTTTTCACTTTTTGGCGGCTGTAACCGTGCTTCCGACTGGGGGAGCGATTCCGAGGATCAGGCGGCGCCCGGCCGGATGTCTCCCTCGTCAATCCACGCCGATTTTTTCCAGCGATTGTTTGGCCAGGCGAGCCAGGCGCGGGTCATCGCCCGCAGCGGCTTGAGTCAGCATCGACCTCGCCGCAGCCGCCGCGGGGCCTATCTCCCCCAACGCCCAAGCGGCCCGTTGCCGCACCGCGGATTCGGCGTCGTGCGCCGTAGCCTTCGCCAACGGTTCTACCGCCAAGGCCGCACGGCGTCCCAGTCGCCCCAAGAGCGTGGCCGACCAGTACCGCACGTCGGGCTGACCATCGCTCAGCAGTTCCGCCAACGCCGCCGCGTCCGCGGATTCCGGGACGCCAAGTCCCTCCAAGGCGGAGACGGCCCCTTCGCGGACCTGTCCGTCGCCGTCGCCGCAAGCTCGCACCAGCGGCACCGCGGCGGCCACGTCGGGATGGTTCGCCAAGTGCTCCGCCGCTCGCCGCCGCACGGTCAAGTCGCCTGAATTCAAACCGTCGATCGCTTCGGAAGTGTCCATGCCTCAACTCAGTGTGTGAATTGGAACGATGGTGGGGATCAAGTCCGGATCGAGTTTTGGCCGCGGCACCGCATCGTCGCTCTCCAACAAGGCTTGGCAGCACCGCGTCATGCCGCGCAGCAAGCCGTCAAGGTCGATGCCCAGATACGCCGGCCGGTAGGGCTGCAAGTACTCGCTGCCGCTCACGTACAGTTTCCTCGCCCCGCGCGTGTTGCCGTTGCCGAAATGGTGCAGAGAAACCGCCAACTGGATCAAGCCCTGATAAAAACGCCGTGCCGGCCCCTGTTCTTCCCGCCAGACATCCTCCCAGACTTCGTGGGCATGAAAGAAGGCGCGGCGGTTGAAACAGGCGATTCCCTCCAAGAATCGCGGATCATCCGCAGGGCTGGTCATCGGACCTCCAGAATGGCCGGGTGCATAGTCAGATATCGCCTGACGGACAGAGACGATCCGATCAGCCTGATAAAAAAAAGGACAGTCGCCTCGCAACGGTCGTCCTTTTCGTGGGGTTCTCAACGTAACTCGGAGCCAGTCCCTTTCTTTCACCAGGCTGCGATGCCCGCCCCAAGGCGTCGGCAGTCCACTCGACGATCCTCCGGTCCTGGCGGACAGGATTCCACGTGCGGACTCAATCTACGATCCGGGGCCAACGCCGTCAAGCTGCGCAGGGCGTCGAGCCTCCCGGCGGCGTACTTGACATCCCGGCAAGGCGTCTACGAGAATTCGTTTCGTGGGGCGGATCCGGCGGGAGCGACAGGTTAGCGCTGGGGGCACGCCATTGGGTCGTCACCGTGAGCGTTGTTGCCGCGAGCCGAGGGGTCATGATTCTATCCGGTCACGAGATTCGCAAGCATTTGGGGAAACAGATCGTCATCGATCCGTTCGACGAATCCCATTTGAATCCGAACAGCTACAACCTGACCTTGCACGATGAGTTGTTGACTTACGAAGAGGTCGTGCTGGACATGCGGCTGCAGAATCGCGTCCGGCGACTGAAGATCCCGAAAGAAGGTCTGGTCCTGAATCCGTCGCAGCTGTACTTGGGCAGAACGCGGGAGCGGACCGAAACCCACGGTTTCGTGCCCATGATCGAGGGACGATCCTCCGTGGGCCGACTGGGTCTGTTCGTCCACGTCACGGCCGGCTTCGGGGATGTGGGCTTCTGCGGCTTCTGGACCTTGGAGATGTTTGCCGTCCAGCCCGTGCGGATCTACCCCGGCGTGGGCATCTGCCAGATATTCTATCACCGGCTGGAGGGAGACTATCAGCCCTATGCCAGCGACAAGTATCAGCACAACCGCGACATCCAGCCCAGCCTGTTGTTCAAAGAACTGAATCCCGACGCCGCTTGGCCCGACCCGCAACGCAGGCTGCCGTTTCAGGAGCAAGGCGGCGGCTGATCATCAGGCTTTTGCCGGCAGTTTCGACTTCAGAAACTCGACCAGCGCATCGGCGTCATCCGAACCGACCCGGACAATCCGGCCTTGCACGCGCAGCGTCGCGCACGCGAACCCCCACAGGTTGTACGTACAGCCGCGGCCCGGAATCCAATGAATGCCCCAGCCGTCGATCCAGGATGTCCGATCCCGCTCGACCGCCGTCAGGTCCGCGTACGGAATCCGCTTGCGAAAAACGGGCAGCGGGCCGTAGCGGATGGCCAGCCATTGCCCTTCATCCCGGATGGTCAATCGCTGGAAACAGAAAGCCAGCGTCCCCAACAAACCGGCGACGCCCAACATGAATAAAACGACCGGGGTCTGGCCCCGGTTCAGCCAAGCTGCCCACAGCAGGAAAAGGGCAGGCGGAACCAGCAGCCAGTGCAGGGGCGCCTTCTGGGTGTGCTCGTAGGCGTTCATGTCGGTTGCCCTCAGGCCGCGGAGGTTGATCAAGCCGGCGTCACGTGTCGAACAAAGCCTCCCGTTCCAAAGTGACACCGCCCGTGTTCCATTTTCTCCGTTCTGGCGCACGATGCAACACGTCGGGCGGTTTTGACAAGCCGGACGAATTGGTATCATAGGAGTGTTGGCGGATGGACCAGTCTGGCCGCCGACGGACTCGTCGACGGGCCGCGTCTTGCGGCGACAGAAGCCCGGCACAACCCAGGGAAAGGAGGCGGGAGCCATGACGACCAACTTCGAGCACACCGCGGCCGAACTCACCGCGGCAGCCAAACGCCGGATGGAACGTTGGTTGTTGTCCCCGGATCTGCAGGACCACATGCAGCAAGCCAAGCATGTGCGGACCAAAGACGGGGAGATCGGCCCCTACATTGCCATTTCGCGCGAAGCCGGCTCCCGCGGGACGGAAGTCGCGCAGATTGTCGGGAAGCAACTTGGCTGGGACGTGCTGGACAAGGAACTGCTGGATTTCATCGCCCAGCGATACCAATTGCCCCGCGACATGCTCGAGATCGTCGACGAGACGCGGGCGAACTGGTTCCACGACGTGCTGGGCACGTTCTTCGACTCGCGACTGGTGAGCCAGGACAGCTACGTCACGCACCTGAAGCGAATCCTGTACTTGGCCGCCTTGTACGGCAACGTCGTGTTCGTAGGCCGCGGCGCGCAATGCGTTCTGCCCTGCAACCACGGCGTGGCCGTCCGCATCATCGCGCCGCTGAAGCAGCGGGTGGAGCACATGATGCAGCGCCGCCATCTGGGACGCGCCGAGGCGGCAGCTCTGGTCGCAGAACTGGACGCCTCGCGCGCGGAGTTCTGCCGGCGCCATTTCCACCACGAGATCCAGGATCCGCTGGAGTACGACTTGATCATCAATACCGCCCGACTATCCCCCGAAGCCGCTGCCGAACTGATCGTCGACACGCTGTGCCGGGCGCAACGCTCCGGGATGGTCCCGGCCAGCGGAACACGGAAGTGATCGGCAACGGGCCTTGCGGCCGGAGTGAACGGTTCGGGTGGCATGAAAACGCTTCTCAAGATTTTCGTCGTCCTGCTCATCCTCGGCGGCATCGGCGCGGCGGCCTACTGGCCGGCGATGGCCTACTGGACTCAGCGCAACCGGCCGCAATGGCGGACGGATCAGGTCGTGCGCGGGGATATCCTGGCCGTGGTCAACGCCACGGGGCAAGTCAAGCCGGTGCTGTCCGTCCAGGTCGGGGCCTTCGTTTCGGGGCCCATCGTCGAATTGCCCGTCGAATTCAACCAAGAGGTCAAAGCAAACGACCTGCTGGCCCAGATCGATAAACGGATCTATCAAGCGAATGTGGACCAGGAAACGGCGATGCTGCTGATCCGCCAGGCGGAGGTCAAGCGGGTCGAAGCCCTGCTCGAACAGGCCCGCAACGACGAAAAACGCGGTTTGGCCCTGCGGGCCAGGAACGAAAACTTCCTCTCCGATGCGGAACGGGACCAACTGATGTTCAACCGGATGTCGCTGGAAGCCCAACTGGACGTGGCGCGGGCCTCGGTCAGACAGGCGGAGGCCAGCCTGAAAAACGCCCAGGCAAATCTCGACTACACCAGCATCACCTCGCCGGTCGACGGCATCGTGATCGATCGCAAGATCGACCCCGGTCAAACGCTGGCGGCCCAGTTTCAAACTCCGCAACTGTTCGTCGTCGCGCCGAAGATGCGGGAAAAGATGCACGTCCACGCGTTGATTGACGAAGCGGACATCGGCTTGATCCGCGAGGCCCAGAAACGAGGCCTGTCCGTCGACTTTACGGTCGATGCCTATCCGGACGATCTGTTCCAGGGAACGATCGAAGAGATACGCTACAGCTCGACAACGACCCAGAATGTGGTCACCTATCCGGTCCTGGTGGCGGCCGCCAATCCCGATCTGAAGTTGCTGCCGGGAATGACGGCCAGCCTGTCGTTCCGCGTCGACCAACGCCCCCAAGTGCTTCGCATCCCCAACGCGGCCTTGCGGTTCTTTCCCGATGCCCAGTTCGTCCGCGAGGAAGACCGGAAACTGCTGGAAGGCGTCAGCAGCGACAGCGACAAGGAAAAACCGACGGAACAGCTGATTTCGGCCAACGAACGCGCGGAAGCCCGCCGCCGCCGAACCCAACGTCACGTCTGGGTCGAAGACGGCGAGTCCCTGAAAGCGGTGTCCGTCGAGGTGGGCCTGAGCGACAGCCGCTATACGGAATTGATCACCGGCGACCTCCAGGAAGATCAGACGCTGGTGACGGGGATGAAGCCGAAGTGACCACCGCTTACCGCTTACCGATCACTGACCACCGATGCTAACCATCCGCGTTGCCTTACGGGCGCTGACCAAGAACAAGATGCGTGCCGGGCTGACCATCCTGGGCGTGGTGATCGGCATCGCCGCCGTCACGACGATGGTGTCGATCGGCCAGAGTGCCAGCCGGATGGTTCAGAGCCAATTCGAGTTGCTGGGGACCAACGTGATCGTCGTGATTCCGGGCAGTCGCCGCAGCAGCGGCGGCGTGCGGCGCTCCGGGATGCCTACGCTGACCGCGCGGGACGCGGAGGCGATCCGCAGCGAGTGCTCGTCGGTGCTCGGCGCTTCACCGATGGTCGGGACCGGCGGCCAGGTGATTTACGGCAACGTCAACTGGAGTCCGGCGGAGATGTGGGGCGTCGGACTGGACTACCTCACCGTCCGCAATTGGCCGCTGCGTTACGGCGGGTTTTTCACCGAACGCGACATCCACTCGGCTGCCAAGGTCTGCGTCATCGGCCAGACCCTGGTCGGCGAGTTGTTCCAAACGACGGATCCGTTGGGCCAGACGATCCGGATTGCCAACATCCCCTTTCGCGTGATCGGCGTCCTGGAACCGAAGGGCGTCAACATGTTCGGCCAGGAGCAGGACAACATCGTGCTGATGCCCTTTACGACGGTACGCAAGCGTCTACAGGGCTCCGAGTTCGACCACGTCCACTTCGTCATGGTCTCGGCGCGGTCCCTCCAGCGAATGTCCGAGGCGCAAAACGAGATCACGCACTTGCTCATGGAACGGCACCGCATCCATCCGGGCGAACCGCCCAATTTCGAGGTGAAAAACACCGACGAATTCGCCAAAGTCCTGGGCATCATCACTGGCACGATGACCCTGATGCTGGCTTCCATTGCCGGCATCTCGCTGATCGTGGGCGGCGTCGGGATCATGAACATCATGCTGGTGTCGGTAACCGAACGGACCCGCGAGATCGGCATCCGCATGGCCGTAGGAGCGCGCCCGCGGGACATCCTGCGGCAGTTCCTGATCGAAGCCGTTCTGCTCTCTTGCATCGGCGGCCTGATCGGCTTCAGCCTGGGGGTCGCCGCGTCGATGGGGCTGACCATGGCGATCAACGCCTGGTCCAGCGGCACGGATTGGCCGATCGTCATCTCGGTCCCTGCCGGCGCCATCGCCTTTCTGTTCGCCGCCGCCGTCGGCATCTTCTTCGGCTATTACCCCGCGCGGCGCGCCAGCCGTTTGGACCCCATCGAATCGCTTCGCTATGAATAGGAACAACTCGGCCGGAGAAGACGGCGAACCGAAGTGCGGCGGTCAGCCAACAAAAAACAGACTAGAAGCGGAATTCGGCGCCGAAGTTGAGGCCCTGGACGATGTAGTCGCTCGGATTAAACGCAAACGCCGGGCGAGTGGCGTCGGCGGGCGACGGAACGCCGTCGACCGACGTGTCGAGATGACCGCCCGGACGCACCACGCTGCTCCAGTGCAGCAGCGAGTAGCCGACGGACAGCTTCAGGTGCTCCACGGGGTAGAATGCCAGCTTGATCCCCGCTTCGTTCATAAACGAGAAGTCGTTCTGCAGGTGCAGACCGCCGTTGGTGGACGCCTGAGCCAATAGTCCGTAATCTCGCTCGTCCGTCCCGCCGTCGACGTCCGTGGTAATCGTCGCACCGGCAACGTTCACGGTCTGCCGCATGTTGCCGAAGGCAAAGCGGGCGAGCATTTCCACGCCGAACCGGCCGCAGCGATAATCGCCGCGCAAGCCGAAATGACCGCCGTGAAACTCGTTGTTCGCATCGAACAGGTCCGTCACGGCGTAGGACTCGAACTTGTTGTTGCCGAGATCTCGCCGCGTGAACGAGTCGATCACTAAGTCCTCGTTGATACGAGCAAACTGATACCCTGCCTGGAATCCAAAACTGTGACATGGAGAGCGAAGCAGGGTCCAGTAGAAGAAAGCGTCACTCACGTACACCTCGGAACCCGAATTGATTCCAATCCGGCCCGTGGTTGGCGGCACCGCCGAATTATTGGCGATCGGAAACGCCGTCGGCGTGACGGGATTTGTCGAGACGTCCGTGAACGGCCGCGCGATGAAGGGCAAGCCATCGTCAGATGACCACTTCGGAGAAATCGTCGCGTCGCCCACCGCCAGATAACGCCCTCCAATCGCCGTCCGCTGCCACGGGTCCAGCCAGAGGCCGACCTCCAAGCGCCCACCGGGCCGCGCCGGTTCATCGACCGCCCCGCCGAACAACACGTCTGCGGGATTGGGATTAGGGTCCGGCGTCGTCGTAACCAGGGCCGGAAACTCCCGGCGATCCCGCCACCACAGCAGGAAATCCAGGTTCACCCACAGCCCGCCACCGAACCCATTGCACGGTGGGCATCCACACGGATCCGCACAACAACATGCCGAATCACAGGATGGCTCGTACACGCCGTCTTCATCGAGGAACAACGGCTCCTCCACCACGACCGATTCCTCCCCAATCGCCTGCCGAACCTGGAAAGCAGTCTCTTCGGACGCCGACTCGCTCTTCGCAGCGACGCGCGCCACCTTTCGGCTTCCTCGAACCGACCGCATTCCGGTTTCATCAGCCCCGCTTGGGCAGGCCAACCATCCGAACACAACGCAAAGCGACGTTCCCAAGGCAATTCTCTGGCGTGTCAACATGAGTTCTTCCGCTTCCTGATAATGGCTGCATCCCCTCGCAACCTGTTGAAACGATGGACTGACACCTCGCGAAGGCCGTTTTCCTCGGACATCTCCATCGCAACTCGGAGCCAAGTCCCATTTTCAACAACCTGCCAAGCCGGCAACATTTGGGGACGACAATCTCGGCCAGGACCAGTCGTTCAGCTTATGTCGGACATAATGAGCCTGCCGGTTAAATCAAGTTGGCGATTTGAGCAAACTTTTAGGTCTGCCGCGAGTTTGCCGGCTGACCAATCCGGGCTTGCTGTCTTGCTAGTAACGATGGCGATTCCGTTTTGTCGGCCGCAGGTCGGCGTGTTAGCGAATCCGTTCCAAATCAGGCGACGAGAACCAAACCGATGGCACACATGACGAGATTGGGACCGACCACCAGCGACTGGAGCCTTGGGGTATTTGCGAAGCTTGAGAAGTCAAGGAAGACCGTGCAGCTTGCTCCGATTGCCCGCATGAGCGACAGCCAATGCGCCGATGCTAACACTGTTGTCGAACCCCGCCAATGGCCCCTTGAATCCTCATAGGCCTTGCCGTATGCAACATGCCGAAGCGTTGGAAGCCGTGCGTCATTTCGTTCGGGGAACCTTCGTCGAGTTGGGCGCCGACATCGGCAGTCCGTTGACTGAACACATCTTGCTGCGAGACGACGCCTATTGCGGACGGCGATTCTGCGTGGACGGACTGCAGGCGATCTGGTTCATCGAGGAGGACCAGATCAAAATCCACGCCCAAGACGGCAGTGTGGCGCGAGTGCTGTCGGTCGAAGAGGCCGTCCAACTGGCCTCGACCACTGAAAAACGCGCTGCGTGACGCCAGATGGCTCCGGTTCTAAGAGCCTTCTCGCGGTCGACGACCTTGCAGAGCGTCGGAGGGCGACAGCAGGTCGCAACGGTGGCGAAATAACTTCCCGGTTTCCGCGGAATCTGGGGTCAGGCTTACAGATTTCAGTTTTCGCGGTCCCAAAACTTCCCACTTGGAAAACGACTGCCCCGCGAAAACTGAAATCTGTAGGCCTGACCCCAGACGGTGGACAAAAACGCCACGTAGTTTCGGCGCCCGTTGCTCCGGCGCAGGCGAACAGGCCGAACTCGGTTTGGCGGCGTCCCTCACAACCTGTTGAAAAAAGGGACTAGTGCCGAGTTGCGATGGAGCCCCCACCGCAAAACGACCACTGCGAGGTGCCTGTTCTCTTCTTCAACAGGCGGCTAAGACGCCAACAGCCTTTCCCGCCGAAGCGCCAGCGCATGGGCAGAATCGTATTCCACGACAAACCGAGTGATCCCGATATTCAGCAGATCCCCCGGCTTCAAGGACGCTTCGAGCACGGATCGGCCGTTGACGAAGGTTCCGTGCTTGGAACCGAGATCGCGAACCAGAAGCACGTCGTCGATACAGTCAATTTCACAATGCTCGCGGCTCACCCAGCGATCTCCGACTCGAACGTCGGTCTCCTCTCCACGTCCAATGCGAAGAGGAAAGTTGGTGAGGGGGATTTCACGGCAAGAAACGAGCGGATCTTTGGCGATCAGTTTAGCAGCGACGCTCATGGCCGAGTAACCTGCGGGAAGGACAGCGTGACGATCGGGGGGACTTCGTCCGGGGGTCAATCAGGCGGGAGGGGCAAACCCCTGGAAACCACAAACCACAGCTCGTGTCTGCCCCTAGCCAGTGCAACTATCTAAGCAAAGAACTTGCAGTGCTGTCAACACCCTCCAGGGTTTTTTTGTCAATTCTCGCGTTTTTGTAGAATCAGGCCCAAACGCCGGGCAGCAGGTCGATTGCGTCACGTTGGCCCCAGGCAGCCGCGATGTCGTCGGCCAGTTCGTCGCTGACAATCGAATCCATCGACAGTTCTGTCCCGTCGCGGGTTTCCGCCCCCGCGGCAGCAAAGTAATCCAGTTCCGCTTTCTGTCCCCGGATCTGTCGCTGGGCCAGAGGAGCCGTTGCCTCACGAACCTCGCTCGCGCTAAGCAACCTGAGGATGTCGGCCGGCGGGAGTTCCGCAACTGGGCCAGCGGCGACGGGCGACGCCAGGACCAGCACTTCAGCAGCCGCCTCCCCTTCCCCAGAGGCTATCTCTTCGTTCGCGGGCGGTGAATTAAGACGGCTGATCCCCTCCAGAATATCGCGCGGCGAGTGGATGCCGTCGCCATTCACGTCGTAGAACATCCGCCTCGCCGGAGCCTCGCCCTCTCCCAACACTCGCGACAGGACGGTAATGCCTTCCCTGTTCATGGCATTGATGCCCGCGACGATGTCCGCGGCTGAGTGAAAGCCGTCGTTGTTCACGTCGAAACGGTTAACGGGGTTGGTGAACTCGCCTTCGCCCGCTCCGGCAGCAACGATCACGGTCGGCGCTGCGACATACTTGATTTGCGATGTCGGCACGGACACGCCGGGGTAGGGATTGATCAACGTGGTTTCGTTGACCACCTCATCGGCCGGATTGGCACTGAAGACCAGCTGCCCGCCGCTTCCGCCCAAGGCCCGGAAACGGATTTGGAACAGCAACCGTTGGTCAGAAAACTGGACGTACGAGCTGCCCTGATAAGCGCCAACCTCGTCCACGATGCCGATCTGACCTCCGCTGATCTGCCACCAGTCGATTCCCTTCAGTCCCGCTTTGAACAGCGGCCCGCTCGCGATGTCGAAGCCCAGGGGATTGACGGTCGTGGGCACCGTGACCGGCCGTGCCAGCGTCGGGTCGTAGGTGATGTCCAGGTACGCGGAGAAGATGCCCTCCTGATCTGCCGAAACCGCGCCGGTGCCGTTGCGGACCCCCAGGTCATCGATCCAGGCGCTGACGTAGAACTCGGTTCCGGGAGCGATCTGTTGACCGTCCAACGGTTTGCCAGACAGGTCTGTCACCTTCAATTGGACTTGTGCCAACTCCGGAGATTCGATGACCTGAAGGGTTGTCGCGAGAAATTCGATCTGCGGGTACTCGACAGTCATCTCGGGCGTGTTCAACGCCGTTTCGTGCAACGGGAGTTCGTCCGCGGGATCGGTCCTAAACTGGACCGAGCCCAACTCGTTCGCCATGAACGTAGCCTTGTACAGCAATTTCTCGGTAGCGCCGTACGGTTTGCCTAAGTTGTTGTTTAAGCCCGTGCCTTGGAAGGCTCCGACCTCGCTCAGGATTCCCGGAACATCGTCGTCGGCAAAACGCCCCGCAGCGTAATCCTCCGAGTACTCCAAACCCGCATACGATACCCGGGCGGTGTCGTACAACAGGTCCATGTAAGCGGAAAACACGCCTTTTTCGGCATCTTCAATGCCCGGTGCCGGCTGGTAGTTCGGCACGTTCCGCATGTCCCGGACATACCCCCAAATCTGGAACTGCGTCCCTTTTCCTACCTGAGTCACGAGATTCCCGTTCAGATCTCGGGCTTCCAGGCGGAACCTCACCAGATCGTCGGCGATACGGCCCGAGCCGGATTGCACCGTCACGGTTCCCGTCGAACTGGCGCCGTTGGTGTCGATGATCGTATAGGTGAATTGCTCCGAGCCGACGAAGCCGTTCGATTGGTAATTGAATCCCTGCAACCCGCTATTGTCGACGTTCTGCACCAGCGTGACGGCGCCAACCAAGCCACTCGCGTCCCAACTGATGATCGTCGGCTTTTGGCCCGTCGGCCCCCAGCGGTCGTTCTGGAGCACGTTCAGGGGTTGGGGGGCCGTCGTCGTCACGGTGTAGGTATCGTCCACCGCCACCGGGGCATCCCCTTGTGCCTGGGTGACCGTGATGGACACGATGGCCGTGTCTGTCTTGCCATTGCCCGTGTCCTGGACCTCGTAGGTGAATGCGTCGGGGCCAGAGTAGCCCATCTGAGGCGTGTAGCGAATGAAATCATCAGTAAAGACGCCGGTTCCGTTGGTATCGATGACCGCCGTGCCGTGGGCGGGTGTTTGGGTCAGGCGGCTAAGTCGCAGACTGGCAATCCCGCTCGCGCCCGGCACGTCGTTGAGCAATACGTTGAAGAGATTGTCCCGGCTGTCTTGCTCGACCGCGTACTGGTCATCCACCGCAGCGGGATCGACGGACAGGATATCCACCCGGTAGTCTTCCACCTCGCCGTCAGAATACGAGGTGCCGACATAGGACAAATCCTTTTCGTGGCCGTAGCGGAAGCGGGCATAGGTCGTGCCGGGGAGCGCAGTGGTGGGGACCTCAACGCTCAGCGCATGCACGCCGGCGCCCAGCGTCCGATTCTTGAAGACTTGTTCGCCCGCGTCGGCCCAATCGCCATCGCGGTTGAAGTCGATCCAGCCCTGTAACAGCCCCGGTGAATTCGTCCCCAACGACACGGTCACGGTTACGGCAGCGGTCTGTCCGGGCATCATGCCGTTCGTGAAGACGACGCCGTTTTCGTCATCAAAATTGTCGTCGTCGTCACCCAGGGCGTTGGCGTCGGGCAGTCCGTCCGGTTCCCCGTCGACGATGACCGTCGTACCGTCGACCGCCACCACGCCGAGCCCGAATCCGGAAACAATCGCGTGCTTCGCGCCGTTGTCCGCCTCCCACGTCGGATACGGCCAAGGCGCGTCGCCGTGGTCAAAGCCGTCGTTGTCACTGTTGCCGAAGTCGACGTCGGCCATTGTCCCGCCGCCGGTGATCGTCACGACCTGCGTCTGCGTCGTGCCGCCGGGGAACGTTTGCCTCCAACCCGGCTCGAGCGCTTCGCGAATGGTCAAGGTCCCGGTAACGTTGACGGTGAAACTGTACTTCCCGGTTGAATCGGTCTTGGCCGTCGGTTCGCCGATGTCGCGTTCCCCGTCCCCGTCCAGGTCCGCATAGACGGTCCATCCTGCCAGTCCGGGCTCGGTCGGGTCACGTCTGCGGTCTTCGTCCTGATCGTGCCAAACCACGCCGCTGATCGTCGTCGGACCAGGAACCGGAATCGCGGGGGCCTCGGCCACCCGCAGACTGCCCCAACGCGTGCCCCAGCGGCCAGGAAGCGTCTGGCGAGGCAAGGCGTACATGTTGTACAGCCAAAATGTTACGCCGTCCGTCGGGTCCAAAGCCACGCTCGTGTAGTCGCCCCAGCGGTTGACCGAATTTGCGGCCGTGCCTCCCAAGGCAAACACGTCCAGCCCTTCCGCCAGTTCCCCGGCCAAACGGACCGTTCCCGCCGGATCGCTGGGCGTCCGCACCGCGTAATACGATCCGGGGTAAATCGTCGGCCCCGTCGCCGAGAAACCGATCACCATGTTGCCCTTCGAGTCGACGTTGACCGCAGGCCAGATCGTGTGAGCCGCAAAGCCGATCTCCTCGCCGCCTACATTTCCTTGATCCGCCAGTTTGAGCGTCTGGGCATTGGAAGTATCGAAACGGAACCAGTGGGTAGTGACTTGGTTGACATCCGGGCCCGAACTGGGGTTGATCACCGTCGTGGCATACAGCGAGTTGTCCCGCCAGACCGCGTTCAGGACGCGGCGGTCTCCACCGTCAAGCCGCGCCGTACTAGAACGCTGAGGCGAACTGTAGTCGATCGGAATCGTCGTGTCCTCGATGTCCCCGACATTGATGGTGAAACGCGTGAACTCGGGCGTCGTCAGCGGATTGTCCACGCGGATGACGTCGACCAACTCTTCGACGCCGTTGTTGTTTCCATCGTACAGCGTCAGCCAGGTTCCCACCCCGGTTGGTGCGGTGCCGTAGACGTGGGCCGGTTGCATGCAGCGGAAATTCTCGGCCAGGGTGTAGTTGCCCGAATAGTCGACTCCGGTCAGCGCCGACGGGTCGTACATGGTGACGGTCGCGGACCCGTTGTCGTAGAACCCGCCCTTCGCCAATCCCTTGTCCATGATCCACAGGCGGTTGCCGTATGGATCCTGCGTGCGGAATTCGAAGAGATTGCCGGTGATGTAGATCGCCTCTTCGTCCAACGCGAAACCGGGATAGTCCGTCCAGGTTACCAGGACTTCTTCCGGGTCCGTGGGATCGGGCACGTTCACCATGCTGTTGATCGAGTGATAGTACCATTTCCCGTTCGGATCGCTGTCGTCCGACACGGCGATCATGATCCGCGACATGTCGAACAGGTCGTTGAACGGCGCGCCGGTTTGATACGCTTCAAGAGTCACCACGAGAAAGCGATTTGCGTACTGGTCGTACAGCACTTTCGGGTCAAAAATGCCGTAATCGGGACGCAACGGAGCGAAGAAGTTTTTCAGGCTGGTGTGGTACTCCAGGGTGCCGTCCTTGGTGAACCACTGAATGGACGTGTTGCCCACATTGAGGATGTGCGCGGGACCAGCGGCTCCGAAGGGATCCGGTGGCTGAATGACGGCGGCCCCCGTGTTGAAGGCATTATCGTCGATGTTGAACCCCTCGATGCTCGAAAGCAGCGCGGGTGACGTAGGCAAGATTGCCAACAAGCGACGATCTTCCAAGGCCTCGAAGCGAAGGCGCTGTTGCTTTCTTCTTCTTGACGACGCCTGGTGCCTTGGATGTTTGCTCAACTTGTTGCGCAACGTCTTGGATGCCTTCAGAAATCGGGATATCACGACGTGACCCTCTCTCAAACTCGAATTAGTCCCGGCAGAGGTCGCTAATCATCGCCAGTTTAATTACGCCGCAAACCAAAATCTACAGTCTGGTTGCACGGACGGTCGCATTCGATCCGCGGAACCCCGCAAGAACGGCAGGATCTGAACGTCGCTCAGCGTCCGCCGCCTGAAGCCGCGAATTGCCGACTTCTCACCCCCGGTCGCCACTACGATGTCGTCAAAAGAAGGGATTCGCCCCAAAACGGCAAGCCCTTCTAATGATGCCACAGCGCGTAAAAAAGTTCCGCCGACCGGAAGGTAACATTTTCCATTTCGGAAGAATGAACCGATCGGTTGCCAGTTTGCCGGTCATTTCACAGGGACAGACGGCATTCTGGCCCGTTTATTTCAACTTTGCCGATCAAGACAACAATCACGAGCACGCGGCAGGAATGGGCGTCGTCAGAACCGCAAACGATTCTGCCTTTGTCGGAGCGACGCCGCCTGCGGCAGACGCGAACCGTTTGATGAACATAAATGCCAATGGTTTAGGGTTTTATGGATAGCCCTGACCGCTCTGGACGCTGTGACCGATCCGAATCGTCCGACAGCTTTCACGGGTGTCGAAGCAATTGTACGTCTAAATGCGCGCGTCATGCTTAAATTCCCCGTCTTTGATCATCCCCACGTGGTACTCGCGGTGAAAATCGCCAATACCGACCTTCGCATCCACTATTGTTCTCATTCTCGCCCAGTACGGGTTTGCCCGACCAGACCCGATCAGAGTCGTCTGCCGGGACACGCCGTCCGCTGACTCCGCTCCGCTTGGGTGGCCGGCGTTGTTTGCCCTGGCCGGGGTGCGCTAACCGGCGGCAACACCACCAGTGGCGCAGCCGATCCGGCCAAGTAACGAGGCACCAATCCCCTTGATTGACATCGCTCGACAGGTCCCTGTAGAATCGCACGCTGTCGAGAAACCGCCCGACCACAGTCGTCAAGTCCCGGCAGGATGCTTCGGTCGGCGGTTTGTGTTCGTTTGAAAGCCGGAGGAGGAACTGACGATGGGTGCAAACGTTTACGAAATCAGTGAAGACAAATTCGCCGCCGAAGTGCTTCAAGCCTCGGAACCGGTTCTTGTGGATTTTTGGGCTCCCTGGTGCGGCCCTTGCCGACAGATTTCGCCCATGATCGATGCATTTGCCGCGGAAAACGCCGGAGTGGTCAAGGTGTGCAAGGTCAACATCGATGATAATCCCGGCGCGGCACAGCAATACGGCGTGAGCGCGATTCCCACGCTGCTGATCTTCAAGGGTGGCGAGGTCGTCAGCCGAATGGTCGGGGCCCCGACCAAGTCCAAGCTGCAACAAGCTATCGAAGCGGCAAACGGCTAGTGCATCGTCGAGGCCCCGAAAAAACGCGGGACTGCGCAGCCGCCGGTTTTCGGTACGACCGGCGGCCTGCGTCGTCCCGCTCGTTTACGCGCCCCCCTAGCACCAAACGGGATTTCGAGACTTTTCGGCGTCGTTTATTATGAAGTCACGGTTTTGGTGCTGGGGTCAGGCTTCGAGAATTCAGTTTTGGCCGAGCAGAGGCGTAGGACGTAGCTGGCACCAAACTTGGCCAAAACTGAATTCTGTAAGTCTGACCCCATTTCGCGCGACCGTGCCATCGTAGACAGCGACTTTCCTTGGAAGTTCCCCGTTTGGTGCTAGTTATCGGGCTTGATAGCGCCTTGGCGGCCCGCCGGTCGCTGGTCTCTTTTACTCAGGGCAGGGCAGACCGATGACGGACGTATCGGACCTTCGCATCCGCAGTATAGGCGACCCGTCGGCTGTACGACGCGACGGACGCTACGTGCTGTATTGGATGACGGCCTTTCGCCGGACGAACTGGAATTTCAGTCTCCAGCGGGCCATCGAGTGGTCGCGCGATCTGCGCAAGCCGCTGCTGATCCTGGAGGCGCTCCGTTGCGGGTATCCCTGGGCAAGCGACCGCCTCCACGGGTTCATCATTCAGGGGATGGCGGACAACGAGGCACGGCTCGCTCGACGCAATGCGTTCTACTATCCCTACCTGGAACCTGAACCGGGGGCCGGGCAAGGCTTGTTGGCCCAGTTGGCCGAACAAGCCTGTGTGGTGGTCGGCGATGATTTTCCGTGTTTTTTCTTGCCGCGGATGGTCGCTGCCGCCAAACGCCAGATTTCCACACGGTTCGAGTTGGTCGATTCCAACGGCTTGCTCCCCCTGCGGGCCGCCGACCGCACTTTTGCCCGCGCGTTTGACTTTCGCCGTTACTTGCAGCGGAATCTGCTGCCTTATCTGGAGCCGGATTCCTTGCCCGACGAGGATCCGCTCAGCAACTGCCGATTGCCGGTCTTGGACGAATTGCCACGCGGAATCCGAAAACGTTGGCCCGTCGCCGAACCGCGAAAGATTGCGGACCAGTTAACGCAACTCAGCCAATTCCCCGTCGATCACCGCGTCGCGCCGGGGGCAATTCGTGGCGGAGCGGAATCGGCGGAGCGGGCATGGCACACGTTTTTGGAGAAGAAACTGCCCTGTTATGGCGAATCGCGGAACGATCCAGACATGGACGCGACCAGCGGCCTGTCGCCGTATCTGCACTTTGGCCAGATCTCGGTCCATCAAGTGTTTGCCGAGACGATGCGACGGACTGGCTGGAGCCCGGAACGGGTCTCGGCCAAGGCCAGCGGCAGTTCGCATGATTGGTGGGGCGTAGACGAGTCCGTCGAGTCCTTCCTGGATGAACTGATCACCTGGCGTGAACTCGGTTACAATATGTGCTCGCGGAACGCCGATTATGCCGCCTACGACTCGCTGCCCCCGTGGGCGCGGCAGACGCTGGCCAAACACGCCGACGATCCGCGCGAGCACGTGTACACGTTGGACGAGTTTGAATCGGCCGCGACGCACGACCCGTTATGGAATGCCGCCCAGCGACAACTGGTCCGCGAAGGCCGCATCCACAACTATCTGCGTATGCTGTGGGGCAAGAAGATCCTGGAATGGTCCCCCAGCCCGCAGTCGGCGCTGGCGACGCTGATCGAACTCAACAACCAATACGCCCTGGACGGCCGCAATCCGAACTCGTACAGCGGCATATTCTGGGTGCTTGGACGCTACGATCGCGCCTGGGGCCCCGAACGGCCCGTGTTCGGAACGATCCGTTACATGAGTTCCGAAAACACCGCCCGCAAGGTCCGGCTCAAGGACTACCTGCGGCGTTACGGTCCAGACTGAGCGGCGCGGCCCAGCGCGCTCAGAGGTGCCGCTCCGCGGGGCAGAACTCACCCCGCCCGAGCCGGCGGCAGGCCGCTGGCACCGAAAAGCACACAGTCGATGACGCAGTCCCTCTGAGGTGCGTGCGCTACCCGGAGCACGGCAAAGACGCGGTGTGCGCCAATCCTCCGAACCCCTTGCCGATTTCGATGGCCGGGGTCGAACCGCCGTGCGCGACTCGTGACGCTACGACGCCAAAACGGCGGCAATCCGCTCGGCGTTCAGTTCCCGGAGGCTGTCCACGACCAGTTCGGCCGCATGCAGTGACTCCCGCACGCGACCGGTGCTGGCGATCGCGACGCACTTCATGCCGGCAGCGTGCGCGGCCGCGACGCCAACGGGGGCGTCTTCGATCACAACGCAACGCGGGGGGGCGACGCCCGCCCGTTGGGCGCCGAGCAAGAAGACTTGCGGATCCGGTTTGCCCCGCTGAACGTCCGTCCCCGTGACGACTCCGTGGAACGCCGAACGGCGCTGCAGGCGGTCCAGCACCAGGTAGACGTTGTCCGGTGGTCCGGACGAGCCAACAGCCAGGAAGAAACCGGCCCCGCGCAAGCCGTCGATCAACTCGGCGGCGCCGTCCATGCCGGGAAAATCGCGCCGCAGGAGATCGCGAAAAAGTTCTTCCTTGCGATTGTCCAACTGTGCCACCGCCGCCGGCGTCGCGATTTCGTCGCCCCACAATTCGGAAATAATCTCGCGGCTTGTCCGGCCAAACGTGGCCACGAACTGATCTTGCGTCATCTGCAGGCCGCGTTCGCGACTGGCCAACTGCCAGCTTTGGTAGTGGGCTTGATACGAATCGACCAGAACTCCATCGACATCGAAGATGACGGCTTGCGGCGTCGGCATACAGTCTGCACCCTGGCATGTGTCGTTGACGGCAAAGCGAATTCGCGGATACTAACATACCGCAAGGAAGGAACTGCGCCGAGGCGATCGGCGACGGCGTTTTCGTCCCCAACGGCTCACGCCCGCGACCCAAGGGACGGCAGGTCCTTCCCAACGAGGACGTGATTTCGGCCGCCGTTGCTCCAAAGATTGGCCGAACGCGTCGCAGTCAGATTTGCCGTCGGTGACCGGAGCCCCGTAACCTGTAAACCGCAGCCCCCCATGCACGTTTTGTTTTTCGACATTGACGGCACGCTGATCAACACCGGCGGGTCCGGAGTGGAATCGTTGCGGTTGGCCTTCAGCGAGGTCTTCGCTTGCCCGCCGCCGGACGCCATTCCGACCAGCGGACGTACGGATCGAGGCATCGCCCGCGATCTGTTTCAATCGCGGCAAATCGCGAATTCGGAGGAAAACTGGCTGCGTTTCCACGCTGCCTATATTCGACATCTTCGCGAGCAACTGCCCCTGCGGCCGGGACGGGTGCTGCCTGGCGTCGTCCGTCTGTTGGACGAACTTGCCGCGCGCCGTCATGTCGCGTTGGGACTGTTGACGGGCAACGTCGAGGAAGCGGCGTGGCTGAAGTTGCAGCACTTCGGTTTGGATCACCACTTTGCTTTTGGCGGGTTTGGCGAACGGTCCGGCGAACGGAATGCGGTGGCCGAGGACGCCCTGGCCGCGGCTCGTCAGGCGTTGAATGGGGGCGTGCATCCGGATCGGCTGTGGGTGATTGGCGACACTCCGCTGGACGTTCAATGTGCGCGGCACATCGGGGCCCAGGCCGTCGCCGTAGCGACCGGCTTGCACGACAGAGCCGATTTGACGCGGGCGGCGCCGGACTTGCTCCTGGACGATTTCTCCCAGCCGGGAGTTTTTTTGCAACGACTCGACGAGGCAAAAGCGGCATGATCCAGCTGCGTTACGGTGACCGACAAGTGTTGCGGATTCGTCCGCCGGCAGAAGCTACGGTGGCCGATGTCGGAGTTCCGCGCGGCCAGCCTCTCGATGATCCGGCGGCCGCCGTCGCGGCGGCACTTGCCGATCCGCTGGACTTCCCGCCGCTGTCGCGGGCCACAACTCCGGGCGACCGCGTGGTGCTGGCAGTGGATCGGGGTGTGCCGCAACTGGACTTCGTGATTGCCGGCGCGGTTCACACGCTGTTGGCCAGTCGCGTCCTGCCGGAGGACATCACGCTGTTGCTGGCACCGGAGGAAAACGGCCTGCGCCGGCGGGAGCCCACCGCTGCGCTGTCGGCCGAGGTCTCGGCAGCGATTCGGATCGTGGAACACGATCCGCGGAACCGCGAGGATCTGACTTATCTGGCAGCGTCCAAGGACAACCGGCCGATCTACATTCATCGGCAGCTGTTCGACGCAGATCTGGTTCTGCCGATCAGTTGCCTTCGCCCGCAACGCGTGCTGGGCCGCTTGGGGGTTCACGGCGGGCTGTTTCCCACGTTTTCGGACGAGAAGACCCGCGAGCGATTCCAGACGCCGGGCGCAGCTCGTTTGCCGGTCCAGCGGCACCGCCGGCGGGACGAGGTGGACGAGGCCGCCTGGCTGCTGGGAATTCAAATCGTCCTGCAAGTGGTGCCCGGCGCCCGCGACGCCGTGTTGCACGTGCTGGCAGGCAAGCCCGAAGCTGTCGCCAAACGGGGCCGCAAGCTGTGCGACGCCGCGTGGCTGTGCCGGTTGCCCAGGCGGGCCGGACTGGTGCTGGCCAGCATCGCTGGCGGCCGCCAGGAACAGACCTGGGAGAATTTCGCCCGCGCCCTGTCGGCCGCTCTGACCGCCGTTGACGACGACGGAGTCATCCTGCTGTGTACCGACCTGCGCTGTCCGCCCGGCCCCGCGTTGCAGTTGCTCGCCTCGTTGAACGACAGTCCGGAACTGCTTCGGGAGATCCGTCGGGCCCGTACGCCGGACGCCATCTCGGCCTCGCTGCTGGTCGAAGCCCGCGAGCGCACCCAGGTGTACCTGCTCAGCGGCCTGGACGGCGAGACCGTCGAGGGGCTCGGCGTCGGCTACATCGCCAACGAGGATGAAGTCGATCATCTGTGCCAACAATTCGACTCGTGCCTGCTGCTGGCAGACGCGCACCGGGCCGGCGTGCGGGTAGAGGAGGACCTCTGACGGGAAAGCGGGCGGGCGAAGATGGACAGAAATTTGCGCCCCGTGTCGAACGGACCGGTTCCACCACGATTGCGGCTGAGATCGAGTGGGACTTGAGCTTATACCCCGTCGCCCGCGACAAGGCTTGAAGAAGCGGCCGTGCGGCGGTCGATAACGGAGGGGGGCAGAAGTCGCTGTTGTCCGTGCCTTGTTTCGCAGCGATTCTGGGGCAGTGCAGGGAATAGCAAATTGCAGCCACAGCCCGGCCACGGTCGAAGACGTTGAGCGACGTCGCGACTGCCGGCCAGCGGCCAAGGGATGCGTTGACGAGGGGCAGGCAATGAAGGGAATCTCCCGAAGGCTCTACCTGTGCGGAGGTCTGCAGGGGAGCGGTTCGACGCTGGTGTCTTGGTGCTTTCTGCAGCGTTCGGACATGGACGGCGTCCTGGACGCCGATAATGATCTGCTGCCCTTTCTGGACCCCCGGCTTGGCAACCCGCATGCCTGGTACAAGACGAACGTCGGCAGCTTTCGCCTGAGCGAACTGGTCCGGCACTACAGCGACCTGGGATGGGACGTCTATCCGCTGCTGGTGGTCCGCGATCTGCGCGACCTGTGGGCCAGCCTGGTGGGCGAATCCTACACCGCCAACGGCATCACCGCGGAGGACCCGCCCCTGCGGCTGCGACTGCGACGTTTTGCCGAGGACTGCACCTTCTTTGCCCGCGCAGGCTGGGCGATCATCAAGTACGAATCGCTGATCGCCACCCCGGAGACGACGCTCCAGGACGCCTGCCGCCAATTGGACTTGCCCTGGGACAAAGCCATGCTCCGCTGGCCCAAAATGCCCGCCCAAATCGCCGATTGCCGACACGGGAGCCAGTCTTTCTGGAACGTCCGCCACGACAGCCTGATCTCGACCGTCGGGAGCTACCAGCGGCAGAGCAAATCGAAGCCTATCCCGGCCGTCGATCTCGAATGGCTGGAACGCGAATTCCACGAATTCAACGAGTTGAACGGCTATCCCGTCAAACGCTCGGACGCGGACACCGGCGAATTCCGCGACAAACGCTTGGCGCCCAGCTACGAAGTCACCCGCCGGTACCGCTGGGAAGTCCGCCAGAAACCGCTTCGCTGGCTGCTGGCCACGCTGGGCTTCGGTCAGCGATCCTGCGTCAAGCGGCGCGCGGAAAGGTCGGCGGCCTGACTGGATGGCCGGCGAAGCCAGACGTAGTCGAACCGGCAGGTCCCGGTGAGCGGCTGGCCGGTGGCCAGGTCCAGCCGCAGTTGCTTCAACCGGCCCTTCCACGCCGGGACGGCCGATAGGTCCACGCTGTAGGTCCGGCAGTCGTTGTCTCGGGGCGTGACCGCAAAGGTCCGGCTCTTGACATCGTCCCAGGTTCCGTCCGCCTCGGTCGTGAACCTCAGCCGCATCTGCGCCGCCGGGGTGTGGTTCTGGAATCGGATGGTGACCGACTCCTGCCCGGTCACGTCAAGCCCCAGGCGGTCGGGCGAGAGCAGGTGGGCGTCCGGGCTGTCCTCGATCGCCAGGATGTAGTATCCGCCAGCCACGTATCTGACCGGATGGGATACCGTGGGCCTGTAAGGATCCGGCCACTGCTGGACGCGCGTGCCGGGATTGACGTCGGTCCAGCCTTCCTTGTCCAAGGGCGTATTAAACTCCCACGCCGTGGCGACGCAGACGCCGGCGGGCAAGACATGCACCGCCACCGTGTCGCTGAGCCAGAACTCCCCGTCGTCGGCGACCAGCCGCAGGAGATAGTCGCCCGGCGTCTGGAACGTGGCCACGGTGCGTGCTGCAGTCGCATCCTCCAACGCTACGCCGCCGGAACCTTCGAGGACTTCCCAAGCCACCGAAAGCCTTTTGTGGCCGGGCTTTCCGTCGTCGCTGACACTCCCGGCCAAGGGTACTTTCAGGCCATCGGTCCGGATGTCGTCGCCCGCGTCCACGAGCGGGGGCCGGTTGAAAGGCATCGCCCGGTCAATCTCCTCGATGGTTGCATACGGCGTGTTGTCGCGGAGCGTCCAGGAGGTCAGCTTCGGGGCCTCGTTCACGAAAAACTCGACACCGGGGATCGTGACGTAGCCGTTGCCGTAAATCGTCCCCGTGCTGCGGCACACCGCCGGATCGGGCGTGCGTCCCCAGATGAAGATTTCGGACGGTCCCAGCTTGCTGGCCGTGTTGTTCTTGATGAACCGTGAACTCCGGATCTCGACGTTGGTCGTCTGAGGCGATTTCAACCCCAGGACCTCGATCGCGGCCCCGGCGTTGTTCTGGAACGTACAGCGATCGATCAGGCAGCCGTTCCCGTTGGCCTCGAAGTCGATCCCGCCCTCGTCGTGACTGCCCGAATCCGGCTGGTTCCGGAAGACGCAGTTGCGGATGACCAAACCCTGGGGATCGCCCAACATGATGCCCATCGTGCCCGCGCTGGCATGCCAGCCCGCGGCGTCGAAAATGCTGTTCTGGAGAACCGCGCGGCGGACGCCGACCACGAAGGGATGCGGCGAGGTGTTGTGGACGTAATTGTCGTGGCAGTAGACGCGATCGACGATCACGTCGTCGCCACGCACGCGGTAAGCCGAAGAGGTCTGGAACATCTCGCAGTCTCGGAGCACGAGATCTTTGGCCGTCGCCCCGGTGAAGGCGATCCCGGCCGAACTGTTCAAGCCGTCTCCCGCCGCACCCTGGCGGTCACGCCATTCGGGAATCCCGTGACTGTTCGGGCGATACAGGCCCTCGATGTGATGGGCGATGCAATCTTCGATCACCAGCCCCTGATGCCCGGCCTCCGTATAGTTGACGATCAGCCCCTTGCCGGCGTAACACACAACCAGGCTGCGGATGCGCAGGAAGTCGGGGTTCTGGACCAGCGCACAGCGGTCGCCGATGTCCCAGTTGCGGCGAATGACGGGGCGTGGGCCGGCACCGTAGGTTCCGATTTCCGCCCAGCGGTCGGCGGTGCCGCGGGCGGACACGGTCAGTTCCTGGTTCAGGACGCTCCCACGCCGGAGGAGCAGCCGTTGGCCGGGGCCGAGCGTCCGGCCGTTGACGTGGGTAAAGTCCTTCCAGGCCGCCTCCGGCGATGTGCCGGCATTGGCGTTGCTGCCCGTCGCGCTGTCGACATAGTAGGTAACGGAGTCGATTGCCTTGGCGTCTTCCCGCGTGAGCCTCGCCGAGGCCGCAGCCGGCACGGCGGCCTCGCTCAGAAAGAACACCAGCGGATGTCGCGCCGTCACGGGCGGACTGCCGGCCGCCGTCACCCGGATCTCGGCGGCGCCCAGGACGGCTTCATCCGTCTGCACCGTCCAGTGGACCGCTTTCTCGGCTCCCATCGGCATGGAACCCTGTTCGCACGCCGGTTCTCCCAAGCAGCGGACGCCCGGCGGCAATCCAAGGGTCGCCGTCACGCGCTCGGTTTCGGTACCCAAGTTGCGAATCGCGACCGTCAGCTTTTCCGGCCGTCCGGCGCACAGGATCGCATGCTCCTGCCTGACGTCCCGCACCTGCAGTGTCGGCAAGCGGGGATTTTCGATCGTCAGGTTATCGAGCCACTGCTGTCCACAACTGAGATTTACGTAAGTCGTGGCAGGCGTCATACTTTGCGAGACCACGGAGGTCAAATTTGAGCCCTCAGCTTGGACGCAAAGGAGGATGTCATGGAAGGCTTCGACAAGG